>Ga0214545_1012585_pt1 | contig 10946 bp, 6 predicted proteins | sample CNSS4metaG_FD_160064 | JGI IMG/M metagenome (GOLD analysis project Ga0214545, IMG submission 160064) | Root nodule microbial communities from cowpea collected in UCLA plant growth center, Los Angeles, California, USA - CNSS4 | ecosystem: Host-associated > Plants > Roots > Nodule | place: USA...
GGAGCAAAGCTTCCAATCTACAAAAAGGACACAAAAATGGGGATTAGTGGTATATTTAGATCAATGTAACCCAAAATGTATTTATTTACAAAAGTAAGGTAAAATTGAGGATTAAGTAGGTTAAAAGTTTTGGAAGAGATGATTTTGCTAATGAAATATAGCTTGGATAATGGTAAAAATTAATATTATCAATACACAACCTACGAATAATTATCAATATAACCGAACAGAAAACATCTAGTCATAGTCACACCACATCAAATCCATCAATACAAGCAAAGTATTAAAACTCACAAACACTCATAAAACATAAGATTTAGGCTAGCTTCCATTACTTGACCAAACTGCACAAACAACCCTAAGATAGTTCAACACCTTTAGCTTCACAAGATGTTCTATCTACACATAGACACATCACAAAGGTGATCAAGACATACCTTTATGATCACTAATTAGTAGAGATTCATAAGGAAGGTTAACTCCTCACATGCAACCAAAGGAGAATGACATGCAAGTCATAACAAAGAAGACTCATAGGAAAACAAGCAGAAGCTTAACTTACACGTTTGAAGAAACTAATTAGACAAAAAGGAAGAGTTTGCCAAGAGGATCACCCTAGTAGTCTCTGATCTTCAAACAGACGAACAGAGAAGAAGAACTCATAGAGAGAAGTCAGAGAACTCTAGAAAAGTGGTTTCTAGAGAGATGATGTGTTATAAAATAAAGAAAATTGTTTCTAACAATTCTATTTATACTAAAAGCTTTTAATAGTAAAATAATCAAGTCCCAATATTTTTAAACCACTATCACTTCTAAAATGAAATTTTCTAGGTTTTTACATTCTCCCCAGTAAGACAAACTTTCTTCCTCGAAAATTCACTCATTAGGTAGAAGATACAGACATACTCTCCTAATTTCTCTTATAACAACTACCTAGACTTGCTTGACTTACCTTTCTAACACTCTAACTTACTGAAAAATATGCCTTTGTGTTATGTGTTATGGTTTTCGATAATGTAGATTAGTTTGACCACTATCCCCCCTAAGATAGGTTCTTAACCTTCGTTCCAAAAGCTTGAATGATCCTTTACACCTGACCAACAATTTGTATCTGCTATACAAAACTCACCTTCCATGTGCTCTCCTCGACCTCTTGTAGGTTTTACAAAAATCTACAGATAACCTTGGTTCTAAATCTTAAACATGCTAGATATCAATTTCACACCATCGTATTCCCATCTTGAAGAATCACTCGACTGACTTAATCATACGTGACTTTGACATACTGACAAGATGTGAACACTCTTGATCACCCTTATCCATAACTACCCTCATAACATCATACTTTTCTATTGACTCGGGTAGTGGTTAACACAATCCATAACACTGTTACCACCCTTCCAAACTGGAATTTTCAACCAATTTTTAATCTTACATCGTCAAACCAAGAACTTGAACCCTTTTTTCCATTTAAAGATCTACTATCACCTTCTCACTTCTAGGTTGAAACTCCAACTTGAAACCATAACTCAGTTCATCCCCTTCGACTCTTACCCAACTTCCTTTGTGCAAATTCATACTTCTAGATTTTGATGATCATTGAGCACCTTTAACTAACCTTCATAAAGATGACACATCCATTGTTTCGAGGAACTCCTTACCACATCAAGCACCAAGTCATGAGTAAGATATCTCTTATCATGCACTCCCACTATTGATAAACATATCCCACCACCATTTTGTTGCTCCACTCTGATTAGCAAACATTCTCACATCTGGTGTGTTGAGTCACAGTATATCTGAAAGGCTTACCTATGCCAAGAATGATCAACATTGAAGCGTCGATCAAACTCTTCTTCAACATCTTGAAGACTCTCTTCACACTTGAGGAACTTGCCATAAAAACTTGATAACACCAATAACCAACTTGAAATTCCTTACTTAAAGTCACTCTTAGAACTTTCTTTCTTTCATCATATTTCCACTCATAATTATCCCTACTATCTTAACATACAACTACTTCTCCTTCCAGATTCATTAGATTGTATTTCTCACAGTGACGTACACCACGATTAAACCACTACTTTTCTAACAACTCCTTCACATGTTGTCTCTACTCCACACTCTCAATAGAAACCATCCAATAAGGGACTATTGACATTGCTTCTTCTTTAGACACAGATGCAATAGTGAACCTCATCACTTTTAGGTGATAGATCTATTGTCTATTTTAGAACATAACCAAGAAATTCTCCACAATTGAGATCCTTTGCTAGATAAACACTCATACATGTAAAACTTTGTCTTCACTTTCCAACATGTTCCTCTTTTGATGCACAACTACTTACTCACTCTCTTAAAACTGTTGTTGATTAAGTGTATCTAAAATGTTTTTGATGATGTCCATAATAGCATGACAATGGTTAACATGACATGTATGTAATATCCTGAAAATGTTAATCTGCTGCCCCGATAGTCGACTAGCCAATTAATGTAGTCGACTAGGCTCGTGCTGACAGCAACTGATTTATAAAAATAGACTCTACACCTGCTGTTAACAGAATGGTTCAACCCAAAGAAAGAAAGAAAGGTGTGACACAGGTTCTTGGAGCAATCTTGGAAGATCCTCTTGAGAATTCAAGACACATCAAATTTGGCTTTGCAAGAAGAAGAAAATTCAGACTTGGAAAAGGTGTACTCAATCTAATCTTTAGGATGTGTTCTTGTGTTCTAAGTATAGTTTGAAACTCTCTATTTTACTATTTTCTGGTTAAAGCAAGTGTGTGTGATAGCCTTACTGTTTTTTGTTGTTAAAGCAAGTGTGTGTGATAGCATTGCTATTTTTGTTTGTTGGAGCAAGTGTGTGGAAGCCTTGCGTGTGTGTTCCTTTATCTTAGAATTTAGATTTATCAAGTGTATTTGTAAATTTTGAAATTCTTGTGATATAATGAATATCTCTAGTTGTGGTTTGCTAGATGAAACTGGATGTAGATTCTTAAGAATCGGACCAGTATAAAAATTTTGTGTGCTTTATCTCTTTCTCTCTATATTTTGTCATAGTATAAATGCTCCAAAGATTAAGCATCAAACCACACTATTTCAATTGATTCAACAAGCAAAGGTTTTTATCAAAACAATTTCAAAAGTGCTAAAACTGGGCAAAATTTGTTAATACCAATTCACCCCCCCCCCCTCCTGGTTGTGAAATATTGGTGCATCAATTCTAACAAAAACAATGAACAACGCTTCCTATGATACCACAATCCACAAGAATAAGATTGGAAAACAATCAAGTCACCCTTGAGATTATGCTCTAAACTTGCAAAAGGAAACAATTCATATAAACTTTGAATTTGAATCCTTTGATCTTCACAAGACATGCCACACACTCAGCAATTTTCACCTGGATGTAACTATAGCAAAACCACCAGCTCAACTCATACTCTCTCTTACAAACAACCACAACTCATTTATCATGTTGACAACACCAAGAGGTATACGACCCTAAACAAAACCAAAACCCTTGGTCCAAGCACCACCTTTGTAACCTATATCTTTGAATTAGACCATTCATACTAACCATATTAGCATCATCTATCATAAGCATCCTTTTTTGCTACTCAAGACTTTTCTTCTCCTTTTATCATTTATCGTGCTCCGCCGTCACTAATTTTTCCTTTCCCACAAGATCAAAGTTAACAATGCACTTAATCTTCCAACACTTGAAATCCTTTACCTTAGTCCAAGGTCAATTCTTCTTCTCATGTGAACCACTTTCCTTGAAACATCCATGTTATTCCCAACTTTGATGTTGTTACCTACTAAGACAATCCAATCATCTCTTTCTGACTATTGAACCTAGTATGAAAAATTTATGACACTTCATTCTCATCAAAAGATTGCCTTTCCCCTTGCTTAGGAAACACCATTCCACCTCACTTATCCTGAAGGTTTACTTCATCTTGGTTTCTTCTTCCAAATATTGATTCCTCTTCATTCACTTTAGGGTTCCCATATCTTATTCAGCTTTAACCTCTACCTACCACCACTTTCCACCTTCAAGCCTCAAACAAACCCAATATGTATAAATAAGTTGATTTCTTAAACCTTGCTACACAAACGTGTACTGATATGTTCCTCTATTCTAACCTTTGGACTTAACTCCTTTTGTAAAACTTATGGTATCTTATCCTAAGAACTTGTCCATGAAGCTCCCTTAGTCTAAAAGTTTGTTGCTGAACTCCAACATCTTTGCCTAGTCTACTTAACCTAAAACTTAGCTTTACTCACTCACTGACATATATTAACTTCATATCTTTGAAGCAAAAAGTTGTCCCAACCTTCGTAAAGGTAAGCAGGTCAAGTCGACCTTGAATTTGCATTCATCTACCATTATACACACTAAACACAAACCATATAGGTGCAAACATGACAAGCATATAGGCATGCAAAGAAAAACTCGAACATCTACTGACAGCAAAACCTTTTTTCTGACACTCTTCTTTCCCCAAAACATTAAAATTAAGAAAGGAAAAATATCTATGATTTGGTCATGACTGTGCACCCTCATTACTTTATCAAGACATTTTCTGATCTTAATACTTCAAGTTTCACAAACAAAATCCACTAAACTTGAAAACTTAAACCCGCAAGACTTGACAAACCCACAACCCTTAAGTCATCCTAAGGACAAACTGCCTTGATACCATTAATGAAACATCCCATTTTAGTAGTATAAAACTAATAAAATAATACATTTCATAATAATAAACAAAGGTAGAGTAACATAATAAGAAGTATATTAATAAAATCCTTTAAAAGTTCACACTATAAAAATATACCATTTATACAATAACAACAAAACTTCAAAAATATCCCTATATCGAATGTATTAACCACTCATACATCTACTACTATCTCACAACTATAACTACGGACTTCTCATCTAACAAAGGGTGTCTCTAAACCTGCATTTTCATTTGCTCCCACCAGAATAGTGATCATCAAAATAGAAGAAAACAGCAAAAGACCACAAAGTGCAAGGACAAACTAGTATACAAAAGAGTTATCCTAAGACCATTTAAATCATATCAATTATAAGACATACATGGAAAAACTATAATAATTTACATAATTGCATACATAAACCTGAAATTAAACTTAGTTATCAGGATACATGCATTTGGAATCGAAATCACTAGAGACTTGCACTTGTGATGGCCTTTACTACTCTACAGAGTCATTGCTAATGGGTTTCACCCTACTACACACAAGTTTATCCATCATTATCTAAGGTCATTATCTTGCCATAGACTAGGACCTCCTCATACTCTCACCACATGATCCATACTACTCTATTTAAGTGTGAATGATCATTAGAGTTTCAGGATGCCACCTTATTTGAATCCATAGTCCAATGATACACTAAAATAACACCACCATATACTTAACCCATGAGACCCACGAAATTATGTCAAACACAAACAATGCCTGTATACATTAAAAAACCCATTATCATCAGAGTTTCACAATAATACTTTCACCATAATTAATTAGTTTCAAAACCATATATGTCCTTAATCATATTTTCATATTAACATATCAATAATTCCATCACAATCAATTATAATCTCAAACATATACATACATAAAGTACATGAAAGTAGTGAAAATCATTTCTCTAACCACAGACTTCAAAACAAAGATCGCCCTTGTCAAAGTGATGAATCATGTGTCTAGGATTTGCTGTGAAAATTTTAGCTGGATCGGCGGCTAACAAAGCTAGAATCTTCATTTTATCAAGAGTACATAGTGATGAAAACCTAGGTAGTTCCTAGTGCCAGAAAGTGGTGCCCAGCTCCAACGAGACAGTGAACCACTTTCAAGCTAGCGCCCAACGCCACACGTGTAGTGGCTTCTATTTTGGGTTTCCAAAACTGGCACCCAACACCCAATTAGTGCAACCCACCGCCATGACAAATCCCATAAACTTCTCTTTGAGTTTGATTTTTGAAATATGACATTCCTCAAGCGAATCCTTAGTTCAAAAGATTTTTATGATGATAGATGTAATGATTTTAAGCTTACCAAATGTCAGATTACTCAAATTGAAGCCTCATAGATAGAATTTCTTTAACTCAGTCAGAGTCACATACACAATCTGCATATAATTATCAATCTAACCAAACAGAATACAATACCATACACAATCCATCAATACAAGCAAAGTTTTAAAAATCACAAACGTCATAAAATACAAGATTTAGGCTTGTTTCCCTTACCTGACCAAACTTCACAAACAACCCTAAGACAACTCAACATGTTTAGCTTCACAAGATGCTCTATCTACACGTAGACACATCTCAAAGGCGACTAGGACATACCTTTATGTGCACTGATAAGCTAAGAGTCATAAGGAGGGTTAAAACCTCACATAAAACCAAAGGAGAGTCACATGCAAGCTAGAACATTGAAGACCCATAGAAAAACCAACAGAAGTTCAAATTACACGGTTGAAGAAAGTAACCCGACAAAAAGGAATAGTTCGCCAAGAGGATCACCCTAGCGGTCTCCGATCTTCAAACAGAATAGCAGAGAAAAAGAACTCTTAGAGAGAAGTCAAAGAACATAGCAAAGTGGTTTCTAGATAAACGATGTGTTTTAAAATAATGAAACTCGTTAATAACAATTTTATTTATACTAAAATTTTTAATATTAAAATAATCGAGTCTCACTATTTTTAAACCATTATCACTTCTAAAATGTCATTTTCTAGGTTTTACACTCATAATAATATATTGATAATTAAATTATAATGCAATTTTTATAATAAGATATTTGTATTAAAAGTTATCTTCATTTTTATTAACTGAGATGTTGTTTGGTATAGATGAAAAAAAAATAGGAAGTTCTCATGGATTTTAATTTTCAAAATTAGAAGAAAAATTTTCATCCAATAATTTTTTTTTATGTTTTTGGTGCTATTATAAAAGTTTATTTTGAGCAATATATATCTGTTAGATCAAAGTTTAGCATACTGGTTGATTATGATTTTTGTCAATTAAATATAATATATAACTTTAAGTATATCAAATCATGTTAGACGTAAGGTATTCGATCTAATCCAATCGACAGAATTTGTGTGGTTAAACAAATGCAAATGTTGTTTAAGTGTATTTCATCTAATAGACACAAAGTGTTGTACACATGCATCATATGATAAGCTTTTTCCTGACAATGAATATACTTCACTTGACAAACGCAAGCTTCAAACATTTCATTGTACATGAATCTTGAAACAAAGGTATAAATAGAAATCTCCAACAAAGTCACTTTCATTTCTCAATTTCTCACAAAGCTTCTAACTCCTTACCTATCTCTAAAATCCTTATTGTGTTTCTCATCTTCTTAAAGATCCTATCACTAAAATCCTAATTGTGTTTCTCATCTTCTTAAAGATTTGAACACGTTGTCGCAACTGAAATCGCGACGGGAAGGCGAACCGAAAAAGAAAACGGGTTTTAAAAAAAGATTAGGAGTTGCCACCATAGTTATTCTGGAAAACTATGGAAAACCATAAAAATAAAACAAGTCTGCGAAAAACCAGATTTTGGATTCGGGAGTCAGTTACGCGTAGGGAAGGTGTTAGCACCCTACCGTGCCTGCCCCAGAGCGGTACCTTTAATTAAAAATGCAAAGTTGATGTGATTTTCAAAATATTAATTTTCCCCCAAAATAATAAGACAAAAATGCTAAAAGAAACAAAATATTTTTTAATTTTTTGGGCCCGACAAGGATTGACCTTGGTCCTACGTATTCTCATTCGAAATGAGAAATTAGGGTTAGGTAGTTCTTTAAAAGATATTTGAAAAAACAATTGAGAAAAAGATTTGATTTTTTAGAGGTGAACCTGACCAGGACTAGCGTTGCTCCTACGTATCTCACGGTGGAGAATCAAGGATCACGTAGTTCTTAAAAGACATTTTTGTTTGAAAATATTGATATTTTTATATTTTGAAAATTCTGTATTTTTTTTGGTGTTTTTTGAATTACTTGAAAATATGACTCATACGACGCGAGCGGTCGGACAGACACTAAAAGAAAAAGAAAACTATTTTTGGTATTTTTGAAAATGAGTGTCACATGGTGCGGTTGACCGTACAGACACAATAAAGCAAAAAAAGAATATTTTTCATTTTTTAAGATTTTTTCTATTTTTTGTGAATTTTCATGATTTTTAAATGTTAAAAAAAATGTGTACGAAAATGGAGACAAAAATAAAATGATGGTAAAATTTGAAAAAAAAAAGGAGTAACAATAGAAAAGCATGGAGGGTGTAAGCACAAAACAAATTAGGGTGCAATAAGTAAAAATTTGAAAATAAGTGAAAATAAACAGAGGGTGTGAACTGAGAGAAATATGTGTAATCAGCAAAGGCATGAAGGGTGTAAACATAAACAATGGGGGTGTGATGAGTAAAAACTGAAAATGGAAGAAAAATGCAGGACATGTGTAAAAAATGAAAACTGGGGTGCAGTCAGCCAATAAAAACCAGGGTCTTCTCCTTTACTCTCATCCATGGCAGCCCTTTCCCTTTGCGTGACCAGCGCCACCGCTCCTCCTCTTGGTCGGCCAAGAGTCTCGTTGATGACATCACCAACGTCCTTTCTTTCTTCTTCTTGCACGAGCCACTGGGTCTTGGAATTCACACCATCGTGCTTCACTGTGGCGCCCTCAACTACGATCGGAGCTGTCGTCATTCAGCCACTCGAAGTTCGATTCGTCGACGTGACTGTTTGGGGAAGATGAAATGTGACTGTTTGGTGTTATTATGAGTTTAACAGAAAATGAAGAGTGGAGGAGAAGGTCGTGGATGCCCCGCGACCCGTTCGGATTTGAGCAAGTTAGCCTCAAGTTTGTGATTTGGTCTCTATTTTTATTTTGCGCATGTGGAGGATGATAGTGAAGATATGGTGAAAGGAATAGAGGGTGAAGGATGATGGTATGAATCTGTTATGTTGGTTTTGTGCAGGTTCAAAATGAAAGTGATAATGGAGGGATCGGGAGGAGGTGAATCTGTTGAGTGAATAGAATGAGTGAAGGTGTTCTTTTTCATCTTGCAGAGAACAGAATGAGAAGAAGCCCCCCTGAGTGAAGAAGGTGAAGGTCTCTTTGAATGAAGGGATCTTTATGATATTTGTTGTGTCTTTTCTGTTCATTTCCTACCTCGAGACGTGAGATAAGGCTGAAAGCAGATGTTGCTTCTTGCTCTTTCCTTGTTCAGCCATCATGACCATGGCTAGCTAGCTACCACCCATAACTATCAAAGACCTTACGTTAATCTCTTGGTCTTCTCTCTTTTTTTCATTTAATTTTTTTTCTTAAATAATAAAAAGTAAAAAGGAAAAGAAAGAAAATTGTAAATAAAATAAAATAAGATTAAAACGAAAATAAAATAAAATAAAACAAAATAAAAATATAAAAATAAAATAATAAAAATAAAATAAAAATACAATAATAATAAAAATAAAAATAAAAATTAAAAATTAACATAAAAGTAAAATAAGATGAAAAGAAAAAAAATAAAAGTAAAATAAGATTATGAGAAAAAAGGTAAAATACATTATAACCTAGACAAAATTGGGTGTTGACAGCTGCCCTTCTTTACTTAGATTTTATTAGATAATATGAAAATGTGACATTTTCAAATTATCACAGTAAAAGATAAGTAAAGATAAAGACAATAATTTGTCCGGATTTTCAAGAGGAAAAAGATGAGTAAAAATCGATTCACACGGGTCTGATGACCAATTCCGTGAAGAGGGTCATGATATGGAAAGTAAAAACAAGACTCAACCATTCCATAGAAGAGGGTCTTAATGTGAGAAAAATCAATGACCATTCCATTGGAGAGGGCCTTGATGTGACAAAGAAATTAATGACCATTCCATTGGAGAGGGTCTTAATGTGACAAAGAAATCAATGACCATTCCATTGGAGAGGGCCTTGATGTGAAGAAAGAAATAAATGATCATTCCATAGGAGAGGGTCTTGCCATAAGAAAATCAATGGCCATTCCATCGGAGAGGACCTTGATGTAAACATAAGAAAATCAATGACCATTCCATCAGAGAGGGCCTTGATGTAAACATAAGAAAATCAATGACCATTCCATCAGAGAGGGCCTTGATGTAAACATAAGAAAATAAATGACCATTCCATCAGAGAGGGCCTTGATGTAAACATAAGAAAATCAATGACCATTCCATCAAAGAGGGCCTTGATGTAAACATAAGAAAATCAATGACCATTCCATCAGAGAGGGCCTTGATGTAAACATAAGAAAATCAATGACCATTCCATCGGAAAGGGCCTTGATGTAAACATAAGAAAATCAATGACCATTCCATCGGAGAGGGCCTTGATGTAAAGAAAGAAATCAATGACCATTCCATCGGAGAGGGTCTTGATGAAAGGAGGATCTAGACTTGACCAATCCCAAGGGGAAGGTCGTTGTCCGACAGGAGAACACAAGAGTTGACCATTCCTAAGGAGAGGGTCGCGAGATAGGCTCAACGGACCAAGTGAGATGGGCTTTGTGGGCCAGATTAAGCTAGGATTGGAGGCCAATACGAATTTGGGCTTGGTGGACCAGTACGGAACTGGGTTTGTTGGGCCAATACGAAATTGGGCTTGGTGGGCCAGTACGGAACTGGGCTTGTTGGGCCAGACGGAACTGGACTTGGTGGGCCAGACAAAACTGAGCTTGATGGGCTAGTACGAAACTGAGCTTGATGGGCCAGTACGGAATTGGGCTTGGTGGCCAGTACGAAACTGGGCTTGGTGGGCCAGTACAAAATTGGGCTTGGTGGGCCAGTACGAAACTAGGCTTGGTGGGCCAGTACGAAACTGGGCTTGGTGGCCAGTAAGAAACTGGGCTTAGAGGA
>Ga0214545_1012589_pt1 | contig 10943 bp, 9 predicted proteins | sample CNSS4metaG_FD_160064 | JGI IMG/M metagenome (GOLD analysis project Ga0214545, IMG submission 160064) | Root nodule microbial communities from cowpea collected in UCLA plant growth center, Los Angeles, California, USA - CNSS4 | ecosystem: Host-associated > Plants > Roots > Nodule | place: USA...
ATGAAATCCAGCATTTGATAAATTCAAGTACCTCAAACTCTTTAGCTTGCCAAAGTTGACAGGAATGGAAGAATTGAAATGATTGTAAGCCAGATTCAACCTCTGCAAATATTCCAGTTCAAAGAGAGTGGAATTATCTAGTCCTCCAAAAATAAATTCCTGACTCAAGTCAAGACCAATGACAACGCCCTTGCTGCATGTTACTCCATTCCATTGACAGCAAACACTGCTTTGGTTCCAGTGAACCAATTTTTCAGATGTGGCTGGGTTGAATACAAGGCTGTCTTTAAAGTGAAGTAATAAGAATTGTTGATGGTGAAGACTGTGGCATGTTGCTACGTTGATGTTGATATTCAAGTATATCATGCACAAGGGTATGAAGACACGGAAGAAGATTTTATGGATTCTCATTGCTAATGAATAACAAAGTTCTGACCCAAAAGTTTGAAAACTTTAAGTCAGCATTCAATTTGGGGTGTGATGTTAATGGTTTCTGTCGAACTTATTTATAAGCTCTAAATCAGTGATATTTAATTCTACCTAAGGACAATGAGTCTTGTAAACAAGGGGCTCCATTCTTGAAGTTTGGACAATTAATGAGTCATCTCATCATGCAATATTCTTATTCTGTAATCACGGTAATCTCAGCTACGTGTGTGTAAATGTATGTATTAGATATTTGCTTTTGTTTCTGTTGTAGTTCATTTTCTTTTTTCTGTTACGGTTTAGTTTGTTTCTTTGTTTTTTTTTTCTCTGTTTTATATAATCCCATTTTGGTTATTCTGTATTTCATTCGGTTAAATACATCTTTCTTCTCTTCATTGTTTTTCTACAAACTCTTCTTTCCTCTATGCACAAGTTTAGTCCTAGGGTACTGCTATCATACGATCTTTATAGGATATCCCGTTGGTTATAAAGAACCAAACATCTTGAAATTTCACTTCACTTCATTAGATAAAATGTGAAGAAGAGAACTATCAAATTAATTCTACGAGACTGTATAAACCTCATATTATTAATATTAACAAATACATGAATACACTCCAGATGAAAAGGATGTGTAGGAAGAAATTCAAACATTTCTGTTATTCCTTTCCCACATTAATTCCTAAAAACAATGGGAGAAAATATGAACCTTCATTCTGTATCACATGACTTCTCTTGAAAAATTAGGTTGAAACTCTTCTAGATGAAATCAGATCGACATTAAACTGTGGCATGTACGATGTAATCGACCGACACAACAACCTGTTCTTGTAATAAACGTTGCTACTTTTAACTTTTGCATAGTCCACCATTCCATGCGCTTCACATTCAGATGCTGTCGTCTTCAGAAAGGTTGACAAAAACATTCTTTCGATTCAATCAAATTCAAGGGGATAAATTCAAATTTTTAATAAACAAATCGATCACTGTAGAAATATTAATACAACAATAATAACATTAAATAATATTGTAATATTATAAATAGGTAAATATAATTCAAATGTGATGTTTATGGATGTGCAATTGAATGTGAAATTATTCACAACATTTATTTTAGTCAATAATTAAAATAAAAAATTTTAAAAAGTGATGGTTTTTTCTAAGGGGTTCATCATATAGATATTATATCATTAAGAAGATATTATATATATATATATATATATATATATATATATATATATATATATATATATATATATAATTTCATATAAGAGATTGACATCACTTTTAACATAAAATCTTGGATTTTTATTTTGGGATTATCATTTTTAATTAAAAATTTCAAAGCTTTTTCTTATATGGTGTTTTACTTGTCATTTTTACTTAATGTGAAACTTGAGTGACCTTTATTTATATCATTGTAAATATGGTGATGTCGTTGTTATCACAACCATCTAAGTTAGCCACCAAGATGAACCTAACTTTGATACCAATTCACATAGGGATTGACACAATTTTGAACCTAACTTTGATACCAATTCATATAGGGATTGACACAATTTTTAATTTAAGATCTGAAGATATTAAATTTATAAGTATTTTTTCTTACATGGTGTTTATTATTGAGAATAGTTAAAGTGTGAGTCAAAAGTCTCACATTGGATAGAATAGACAAAGTTAAACACTATATAAGAATAAAGATCCATAACACCATTGCCTTAAGGTTTTGGGGTTAAAGTGGTGTCAACTGTCTTATATGTGTAAAACTAATGTCATATAACCATATGGAACCACAATTTTTCAATGATTATAACCATAATCCATATATATCCAAAACATATGAAAGAATATATAAACCCAATAGTGGTATCAAAGCCGATGGTTCGGAGTGACTGCATAACCATAACCATAACAAAAAGGAGTCACCTAAGTCGATGGTCATCTTTTATGCCTTTCCTAAGTGGTTATTCAATCTTTTACAGATTTGAAAATAATCTTGAAAGTTTCTTTAATCTTTATAACCCCAAATAACCAATTTTTCAATTCTGTATTAATGGACTGATTAAAGATATTAGAAAAGGCATAAAAGATGAGAGAAACAAAGAACACAACAATTTTTATGCTGGTTCGATTCAAAATGAATCTACGTCCAGTCTTCTCCTAAGTAACCCACCTAGGAGGATTCCGGATTCCACTAAATCAATAGAGTTACAAGAATTACAAGAGCATCTATATAATTCAAGACCCTAAAGACAGGAGCTTGATCTACAAATCAAAAAGTCCCCCTAGATGCAGTGCCTCCACATAATTGCACCTAGACTTTCACTTTACACAGTGAATCATCTGTAAACAAAAATATAATAAGAAAGAAGCAAGGAACGAATACACCTAATGAATGTGTATATTTGTAACTTGATCCTAGATCAAAGCTTGGCCCATCAAGGTTGAATCCACCATCATTTTTCTTGAATGTCCAATTGAATGATCTTCCAAGAAAGCACAAGAACTTTGTGTATCTTGATCTCAGAAAAGAAGTCTCTTAGTTCGTTTCTCAGTAATTTTGTTATTTTTCTCTCTATTTTAAAACTGATTTCAAAACTGATTTTATACCAGAGTTTTGCTGTAGTAATTAATAGATTATCGTGGGTGTATTTTCACTTCATCAGTACAGTGCCCTCATATAATCTATTAGTTAAGTAGTTAATCTATTTACGAATTCTGTTTTTGACACATTCAAGAGTTTGATAACTGATTTGATTCAATTCAAACTTATTTTTCATGTAATTCTAGATCTATAACACCTAATGCAAAAGATAAAAAACCAGGATTAAGCCTAAATGAATGATGCACATCTTTGTAAAGCTTTGGACATCATGAAAACCATCTTCATTGGAGTTGAGCAAGCTCCCCTTTCAACAATATATTATAAGAAAAAAAAAATCCTAACAAAAGTTTATAATTCTAACTTATTGAAAACACAAGCTCACCCCACGTAGCAACAAATATGTCTTCTTCCTCTTTACCACCTTGGCCTTCATTCACGCGAAAACCATCACTCAATAACCACCACTTTCCTTCGGTGTTTATAATATATTAATAACTATATTCAATCTATTTATTTCATTTATAGTAATTAATGTGTATGTATTTTTTTATAAATGGTATTTTCTAAATTTGTATTATGTCCGGATTCAAAATAAATCTTACTTTAGCAACTTAGTTCATATTGAGGGACCTTTGTCCCATAGTGGGAGCAGGAGTGGGCTCATGGCCTCAAAAAATTTTGACTTTTTTTAATTTATGTAGTTAAAATTTTTGAAATTATGTATGTCCAAAAAAATTGTTTTCTTTTAATTTATGTAGTTAAAAATTTTGAAATCTTTTTTAAATTATGTATAGTATTTTAAACTTTTTCAAATTATGTGTATTATACCAAGAATTAAAGAAATTAAATTAATTTTTTTATTTCATTTATAAATCATAATATTTAATATTAATTAATAATAAAATTTGAAATCAAATATAATAAAGAATAAAATAATTATTAAAATATTTTTTATTTGTCTTAAGAGTTTTTTACATATTATATTCATCTTTTACTTTTACTTGTTTTTTAGAAAGGAAATCGTTGTTTCTACTCTTATTTCTTATATGTTCTCTTTCATCCTTGAAAAAAAAATTGTCTCACTTAATAGTGAAATATTAGTTTAATAATTAACATTATTTTTTATCTAACGAACTTTTTGTATATTCATTTTTATGAATATATAAAAAAAATATTGTACTATGTGTTTTTTCATAACCGATTTTTAATTATAACTTGATTATCATGAATTTTTATTTTAGTATTTACATTTAAATCTTTTATTAGATTATGACAAATTATTGTGTATTCTTAATCTTTTATATATATATATATATATATATATTAATGAAGAATAAAAGAAGAAATTCTTATTTTAAGAATGATAAAAGGGAAATTATGTGTGAAGATGAAAACAAGAAAAATTTAACCTTTTCACATATGTCCTCATGATACAAATGACTCGTTGTCCAGTTATAGAAGTTCTTTTTTAAAGTTCAAAGAATCACAGGTGAATCATTATTATAATAGAAAATTTATTTTTTTGTAATGAAAATTATCAAAAGAAGATTGTTGAATAAAGATGAAAGGTGAATTTTTTGCTGACAATATGTTTATTTACATTGAAAAAAAATAGATGAAAATTTTAATTCTAATCCAAGATGAGTTCAAAAATATGAAGAAACAAATGACAATAATTATGATTTCTTTATATAATTATGGTTATACTAAACTATGTTTTCATTATTTTTAACCTAGTGACAATAATTAGAGCTGTCAAAATGGGCCGCCTAGCCCGGTCCAACCCGATCCACCACGGGTCAGTCACTTAGTGGGCATACCCAACCCGCCTCACTTGTTAGTGAGCCGAAAAAAATTCGAATCCGATCTGGCCCACCACAAGTTGGTGGATTAAACGAGTTGACTCACTAGCCAACTTAATTAAAAAATTGTAATTTTTTTTCTTAAGTCAGAAATTATATTTCGGATTAAAATTTAAATAAACTTGAATACAATCTCAATATAATCCAAAATGATGTTAAACTCCAATACAAACCAAAATAAATAAATAAAAATATAAATTACTATCTAAGATCAGAACATTCTTGTGACTTATCCAATTTTTTATTGAATGTAATACTTTTTTCGGCAAACTAATTATACTTTTTTCAAATAATTATAGTTTATTGAATGCAATACTTTTATTAATACCAGACGAATGAAAGAAAACAAAAATCAAGTCAACAGTGAGTGAGGGATGCAAATTTATCTGCTTGTTAAGTCGCAATTGATGTTGGTCCTTGAGTTGAGATACAACGTCAATCTCCTTACTATTTGTAGTTGAAGCTAGGTTTCCATTTGCCAACTCACCAATGTGTTTGATTAAAAAAACAACACAACATTGCAAATTCCAACATAATATGCGTCACCATATGGGTTGGTGGGCCAACCCGACCCACCACGGGTTCAACCCATGTGAGTCGGATTCTTGGTGGGCCAGATCAAAAATTGACTCGTACTGAAATTTGTTAACAAATTTCAACCCAACTCAGTCCGAACTCATAGTGGGCTGGATTGACTCATGACTTCTGACCCATTTTGATGACTCTAATAATAATTAAATATATAAATTTTGATTATATTATTTTGACTTCTTCTAAAATATTTATTCAAGATTCGTAAACTGATCCAATCAATTTCTTTTGCATACATATAGATTAATATATAAAAAAATTTAAAATTTTTTATATTTCATTTGCCATTCGTAAAATTTTAATATATATTTTTTACACTCCAAAATATTTGTTAAAGACCTGTCATGAATGTAAACTATTTCTACTTTATGAATAAATAATTATTAATGACATTTATTACTTTGATGCGGTGAATATGTGTAGTCAATTTTTGGCGAAATATTTTTCGTAGATTATTAATTACCCTAAAAGATTTTACCACTTTTTTGACATCACATCAGTAAAAATCTACATCAATTATGTAATTAAAATAAAATATTTGAAATAATCAATATAAAAATATCCTTACTACTAGCACTTATCAATTAATTTATTTTATATATTACCTGTGAAAACAAATAATAAAATTATTTATTATTATAATTATAAAATTAATATAAATAAATTTTAATATTTTATTGTAATTATTTTTTTTTTTTGCAGATAAATTTTTAATAACAAAATAGTTAAGTTGAAGAGATAGTTGAATTAAGAAAAACAGTTAAATTTAAAGAAAGTTAATTACGATATAAATTGAAAAAATAAAATAAAATATATTTAAAACATAAAATTAGAAAATAAATGTAGATACTAAAATAATGAATCACCTATATATATATATATATATATATATATATATATATATATATATATATATATATATAAATGTTTATCTTAAATTAGTTGTCCATTCGTTTATTCACAATATTTAAATTAAATATATTTTTAATTCTTAAATTATTTTAAAAAATTGTGTCTAAATTATATACACATTTCGTCTTTACACTTTATAAAAATGATATGATGTAAAACGTCCTTTTCAACAAATTGTATGAAGATATTATATTATAATTCATCGTAAAACTTTGTATGCCAGAAAGATATGAAAAATCATCTTCAAGTAATATGTTGAGTTGTGCTTAAATTAATATTAAGGAGTGCAAAGTTTAATGACATTTGGGATTCTTTACAACAAAAATATCAAGAAATTATCAAGTTAGGAAAGTCAAAAATATTTATATAATTAAATATTTGTAGATAAAAAATCTGTAATAAAATAAAAAATAATATTATAAATGGATATCTATAAGTAACCAAAATAAATATTTTTTTATATGCATAGACTAAAGGAAGTATATATATATATATATGGGGTGATATTTGTTATATATATGATCTCAAAAACTAATTTTTATATTTTTTAAAGTTTAATTTAATATGTAGTTAGAGGTTTTATTTTGAGATTTAATTAAGTAAATTTAATTAAAAATGATATTCTTAAGTTATTATTATTAATCATGTGAAATTCATTTTTTTCCCATGATGACAAAAATAATTTATATTTGTTTTAAAAAATAGGTTTATATGTATGTAAATAAACATTAAATTTTATTTCATATTATCTTTATGGTGTTTATCTTACTTTCTTATCTTATGATTGTGTATGAAAAACAAAATGTTATAATCTCATCTTAGATGAGTGTTTCTAGTATGCCCAACCCTTCACTCTCTAACATCATAGTGGTATTTATGGGAAATGCATGGCATACAAATATGGTAAATAATTCAGTAACTTTTCAAGGAACAGATAACTCTTCCATCATCTTCCTATTTGCTCCAAATGCAGTTATCGTCCTTAAAGGACAAATTGGAGTGACTTTTTATCCTTCCAATAGCTCAAGTGAATCATATTCCTAACTTATTCCTCTAATTGCTTAAAGAAGACTACTACATGAAGAAGGAACTGTGATTAAATAATACTCTTTCTCCCCATAGTGTAGGAAAAAGTAGTATGTAATATAATGTAAAATATAAGATGCATAAAGTATTGTAAATTAAAGTAATTATAAGTTACATGGTGTAATATTGTGGAAAAATGTGTAAATACTAATAATGGTTAAGATAATAATACATCGATGTCTAAATAAGAAATAAAATAAAAATTTGCAATGATATAATAATAATGGTTAAGATAATTTAGTTTTTAGGACGTCTCAACTACTCTTCAACTTACTTAATGGATCACTCGATTATTCTTGTGTGTCTCTAACTCTCTCAAGGCCCCTTTTTATAATGAAAGCTTGAGGTTTCTAGATCAAAAGTGATAGTGGATATTAAATGTCATTCACATTTCCAAAGATGAATCTACATTTCTTCAAGAGTCAAAGAAAATAATTCCAAGACCTTCGAAAAAACATTTTCTATTTTCCATGCATTGGAATTGCATCCCTTCAGTAAGGAGGTATATATTTCCGACAATAATAGTATATACCTTTCAAATATTAGAAATCATATCAAACTTTAAACATTAATATAATTGCACAATGAGTTGTGTCATTTTTTCAATCCTTCAAAAATTTATCACTTATATCGGACAACACAATGAAGAAATTAAGAAAGGAGTGGGCAACGCTTCTACTCAAACAATGGAGTTAGGTTTAGGTTTAAGGTTAGTGACTTTGATTAAAAACAATCTAGGATATATTTTGGTTATGAAATGTACACTTTGTGTTACAATTGTTTTAGTTTTGAGATATATATTTTGTGTTGGAAATACAAGAAATATTCTGCCTTTTAGTTTTGGATAATTGTAAAAAATATAATTGAAACTTTAAAAAAAGGCAACATTTAATGTTTGTTAGTACATTTAATGTTTAAAGTGGCATTAACTTCACATCGATGTTGTATGATGTACGATGTTAAATGCATGTTTATCTTGATGAAAACCGACATCAATTCACCTCAAGTAAAAGTTGGTGTCAATTCACGCTGGTCTTGATAAAAATAGACGACAATTTACATTGATTTTTACCTTCAACGTCAATTTATGTCACTCGTTATAACGTAGGTTGTTCCCTTAATGTAAAATATTTAAAATAATAGACCATAAAACTTTTGTTGTGTTACTATGCTTTTTCCTTTTGACCAACACTTGAATATAAATACACCCTCAAGATTTAAGATTTTCGGTACGCTTTGAAGATTTTGAGATAAGTTGTTGGAAGGAACATATGATTTAAGGGAGGAATTGACTGAGTAAAAGAATATATTTAAAGTTGTTTGTTTTAGTTTTTATTATTTGTTTAATTTGTTTTTGTTACCCATGTTTATGAATATGTTGCTAGTGTGTTAGGACTACATCTCCTAACAGGCCCATTGTGGTGGAACAACTAAGCCCAGAGAATATTCAAGAGGAAATAGAAAATGATGCAAGACCACAACGAATTCAGAGGAGACAAATTTACCTTAAAGATTATGTAACCAAATGACTATGTGACAATATCTATAAGAATTGGTTAAGCAGTAGGGAGTATGTCTAACAAACTTTATTCTCTTTTCTTATTTTGCACTATTTTGAACGTTGCATGTATGACGCTATATAAGCACAGTTAATGATTATGAAAAGGGGGACATATGTTAAATACAAAATTTCTCCCCTGATATTCTCATACCTTCTGATTTCCTTTATGTTTTCTGTGCTAACCTATCATTGGTGCTTTCATTGACTCTCTTCCTCCCATGGTTGACACTTTTGACATTTTTTCTTCCCTTGACAAAAAACTGGAGCAAATACTTCTTTCCCAGGCTAATTTCTCCAATACATTACATGACATTGTTGCTCACACCTCCATTTTGGAATCCAAATTGGAAACCAAACTCTCTGTACCACCTCCCACCCCTACATACACCTCTACACCCCCCCCTTTAAGTTCGACCTCCCTTCTTTCAATGGTGATGATGCACTGGGTTGGATTTTTAAAGATCACTCAGTTTTTCGATTTTCACAGTACACCACCAGAACAAAGAACCCAAATTCCTTCCTTCTACTTGGAGGGCCCTGCACTCGCTTGGTACCAATGGATGCACAATAATGGTCTTCTCACCTCTTGGATGCCTTCCTCCATGACTTGGAACTGCGTTTTACACTATCAAAGTTTAACGATCCGATTGTTGCACTTTGACGCCTCACTCAAACTCAGACCCTTCATGACTATATTTCCAAGTTCGAGTCGATCGCCAACCTCATCTTAGGGTACCCAGCCAACTTCTACCTTAACAATTTCATCTCCAACCTTAACCCCACCTCCGACATGAGGTCACCGCCCTCCAACCCATCGACATGCCACAAGCTGTGGCATTCGCCAAATTACACGATGACAAATCCAAACTCTCTTTCGCTGCTATGCCTTTCCACAAATTCCCCAAAACACCACTCACCACTCACCACTACTACTACTACCCCTAAACCACTCCCACTACTACTTCTCACACCTCCCTCCAAACTACCCATCAAACGCCTTATTGAAGCTGAAATGCAGGCACGTCGTGAGAAAAACCTTTATTATAATTATGACGAAAGGTATACACGTGGCCATCGTTATAAGTTCTAGTTCCTCTTGCTCATCATTCCTGACCCCGACGATGTTTCTAGCTCACTGATAATGGTAATTTTTACCATTATCTAAGCTATATTTCATTAGCAAAATCATTTCTTCCAAAGCTTTTAACCTACTTAATCCTCAATTTTACCTTACTTTTGTAAATAAATACATTATTGGTTACATTGATCTAAATATACCACTAATCCCCAATTTTTGTGTCCTTTTTGTAGATGGGAAGCTTTGTTCCAAAAATCCAGACTAATGAGTGACCCGGAATAGCAAGGAGAAGAAGAAAAATGTCAACAAGAAGCGCCTGACGACGCGAAGCCAGCGCCAGGCGGAACAGACCGCAGCCACGCGCTAGCCAAGAGCCAGACAGGCGCTACTGTTAGTCACCGCTTGGCGACACTTGGTCACCGCCGGGCGGTAGCGGGAAGACTTGCCCCCTGTTTCGTGGCTTGCGCCTGGCGGTGAGACCCTTCCGCCATACGCCAGTGTTCGCTGATGTGGCAAGTTGGCTCTTTTTCTTCTGTTTTCGCGAGGGAAAAGGCATCTTTGGCATTTTGGAGGCACGAAGAACACATTTGGAGAGCTTGGAGGAGTGCTAGGGCTTGTGGGAAAAACTCCATCTTCCTCTTTGTATCTCTTTCTCTTCCATCTCTTCCATCTCTTCCATTTTTAAGCTTGAGCTTTCCATGGCAATGGAGAGCTAAACCCATTTTTGTTGGGGTTAGATGTAGCCACGAAACTCTTGTGTAAATGCAAATGTTTTGATTATATATATGACTCTTTCATTAATTGCTAGTCTTCTTATTTCTT
>Ga0214545_1012590_pt1 | contig 10941 bp, 3 predicted proteins | sample CNSS4metaG_FD_160064 | JGI IMG/M metagenome (GOLD analysis project Ga0214545, IMG submission 160064) | Root nodule microbial communities from cowpea collected in UCLA plant growth center, Los Angeles, California, USA - CNSS4 | ecosystem: Host-associated > Plants > Roots > Nodule | place: USA...
GGATTTTAGAAGTAGATTTAAATCAACCATTTTCCCTTATTTATCTTGCTCCAAATTTCACATTAACTTTACAAGATTTTATAAATCATATAAACTTAGAAGTACAAACGATAGGTTTTGGACCCAATTGGATGGGTGAAAATCTACATTTAGACATAACCTTCATAGGAAGAATAAGTAACCATATTTCTTCTATGTATAGAATAAACACTAGACCATTAGAAGAAGCCATTAGCTCTTATGGTACACAATTCTTACCAGCCCAAGCCTTCACACAAAGAAATGAAGGACATTTATGGCAAACACATTTACCCAGAGAAGAAAATAACCCAATTACAGCCCCTTCATCTGCTATTTTACATAACAGGTCTAGAGGACTTAGTCTAAGTTTTGTAGATTACACAAATATACCACGACTTGACTTAGAACAAGATAGGTTAGCTGAAAATAGACATAGCACTTCAGCCATTCCTGATAACGAACACATTTCCATGATGAATATAATACAATACGAAGAAGATGAAAATGATGAAATGACTGATGAAGAATGGAATCATCATCAGGCAATTATAGCCATGTACAGACAAGGATCTTTGGATCCCTCTACAAACACAAATATTGAAAATATTTACGATGAAACAGACGATATCATAAATAAATGAGGAATTTCAGATCTCTCTCCCCTCCCTCTGGAATCGAAGTAAGTTTTTATATGGAGTAGTTTCTTTTTAGGCATCTACGGATGCCTTGAGTAATATTTATTAAAGGATGCGGTAATCATTTAAAGGCTTAAAAACATTTTATGTACAGTCTGTCTTTATTTTTGTTAACCTGAGTTGTAAATTTATGAGAGAATTCATTATTGGAAACAAATGCTATGTTACAAACCAATTTATAAACTAATTATAATATTTTGTTAATGTGACTATTTTAGTAATCATTTATTTTGTAAAATGATATCTAAATTGGTATTTATAGTAATTAACCATTATTTGTCACTAAAATTGGTTGTTAATATGAAATTTTCTTATAATAAAGTCTTTTGGGAAGTATTAACTTAGTTTTTCTCTTAGTACCTTGCTAACACGGGTGAGCAAAATATGCATAACCGTCCAAACTTGTCCAAACCGAAAGCTAAAATGAATATACAGTCAGTTTAATTCAAATTTAGGTTACCATAAATGAAAAATCGAATAGAAATGGATTGTGATGGTCGGATTCGAATGTTAAAATAAAAATTCATGGATACCCGACCCGAACCACATTTTGTCACACCTGCGCATGAATTAGGTTTTGTATATTTTAGATCTGAAAATCTCCATCTACCTTTTCCTTTTCTTCATTTCTCTTTATTGAAAGACAATACAACTTCAACATTCCCAAACTTACACTCGCATGGACCAACAAGAGTCGTCGAAGGTCGTTTAAATCAGAAGCCTCGCTGGCGACAACACGACCCTTCCTCTTTAATTTTGTTTTGTCGCGGCCTTTCTGTGTCATCCAGCCCAGGTTGCCACCGGCACTAACGTGTCACCGCCACCCCACCTCATATGTGGTTCTTCACAACGTCGTAGTTGTTGCGATTGCAAAAGGCTTGTGGTGGGAGCATGAGACCTCAGTGAGGGTTGGGTGAGGGAGAGGAACAGTAGATATGATGAAAATGCAGTATATCTAATGAAAATGTATGAGTCAGTGGTAGATTTGATGGAAGGCGTAATTGTTGCTGCTCCGATCTGCTTCAAACTCCTTCAATCTACTTCGAACTCCACCGATATGCTTCAATCTCCTCTGATTTGTGTCATAGATGGTAGCGTGGTGGAGTTTACTTGGTTTTCGTCTCATGGCTTTAACATTTCAAACTGCATCCATCCAGATTTATCCGCAACTGAATCAACCGAACTCATTGAATCTGAGACGTAAAACGATCGGTTATGAATTTGAAATTTTAAATTCGGATTGGGTCGGATTAGTCTTGTTGAACTCTAATCCGGCCCAACCTGACCTATGCTCACCACCACTTGTTAAAAAACGATCATTGTTTTCCAACCACACATTGTCTAACCAAATTCAATTATCTGGTGACATGTTCTTCAAAAAAATCCAATTCATGTGGACTTTTCTCCTGACTAACAAAAAGATCTTGATGGAATTGTCACATATAAAATTTAGCACAATTTTACAAAAAAATAGCCCACTTGTTTCTAAAAAAAATTTGAAGCATGTTCAATATTATTTGATTGAATAATTAACTCAGTCCCTTGTTGTTTGAAAAAACCCTCCAATTCCTTTCGTATTTCTTCAATCATGATCCTTATGGACAAGATCATCCGTATAATATAAAAAAAAAACTTCAGATGTTTTATATAAGTAAAAACTTCAGATGTTTTATATAAGTTATATTAACTTTCTATTTTTCTTTCAAACCTTAAACAATAATAAAATATTAAATTAAGTTTTTTAATTAAAATGTAAATTAAATTACCGAAGATAGAAATAAATAAAAGTTGTTGTAGGATAATACAGGATGGACTTGAGTGGTTGTAAACGAATCTAGAAATATACATGGTCACAAATCAATCGTACAAGAGTGAAACACAAACATACTATTCAAGAAATTGTCTTTTTCTTGGTCGCATTGTGTTGCATACATTTTTTCATCTCACTCACAAGTATTTGGTTCCAAAAGACTACAATCTTTTCATTCACAGTATTTGAAATCAAAAAGGTGGCAGATGCGACAGGCTTTTCACACAGAACTGATATTCAACAACACTCACGATATTTGATGTGTTCCAAAGTTTCACCAAAGTTTCAAACTTTCAATAACCTTGTTATTGCTTCACAAGGGAAACGACCAAATTGATGTATTTGGTGTCAGTGTTGGACAAATGTTCATCCACATGTTCTCCAAACCTTCGAAAAAGCTCATCCATAATGTGAGAACCAAAATGAGATTCCAACATGGACTCAAGCACAGCCCTTAGGGTTCTTGAAACTCTTTCTCCTCTAGACAGTGAATCACTCTGCAATTTCATTCCCCCATCCCACTCTATTTCATAAGCATCATGCTCTTCCGCTATGAATGACCCTTCATTTTCAATCACCTTTTTCACTTCTTCCATGCATGGGGCATAGTACGGAGCATCAAAAGAATCCACCTTTTCCTCTTCCAACAGACCCTACACAACCCCACAACACTTTTTTCTCATTTCTCATACATATCACATTACCAAGAACATATATTTATGTAAAATTTTTGGACTTTAGCATACCTGAGAAACCATGGTCATAAGGGAGCGTGCCAAGAGTTCCCACTGATAGCAACTGTGGTCGGAAGTTGGGTCCATGGTTGTTCTTCCCATGAAAGACAAGACCATGCGTCCCCCAGTTACCATTTCATGGGTACGAGAAGCCAGAAACGATGAAAAATCGTTCTTGAATTGTTGAGAATAAGCATCGAGCACGCACTGAGGACTGCTCTTTGATATGTAGATCTTTCCCTTGTTCAATGCTCTTCCATTAACGTCTTCTAATCCACCAGGAACCTTGCACCCAAAAAACAACAATAATCTTTACTTTCACGTGCATCTGTCAAAACATGTCCTACTTTCTTCTTTCTTAATCACATCAAAAAAGTTCTTCACTCTCACATTCATTCTTTTTCTTTTTGGCATTATTAACTTTTCAGTATATGCCTCCTCTTTACAATGTTCCGAAAACATGGATATAATCAAAATTAAAACCCCATCTCTCTTTGTCCTTTAACAGAGAAATTCGGTCTACACAATTTGAGCAAAGATAACTGATATATTCCTTTTTTTTTGTATCACATAGTTATGGATAATGCTGCTTTTAGTTTAATATAACAGTCATAATATAAACCTAATAGTTAAAGTGAAGTAAGTTTAATTAGTTACTTGTTTAATTAACTTCAGCTCTAATTAATACTTATTAATGTGTGTGTGTGTATATATATACCTGAGAAAGCCAATGGAGGCTGGAAGAAGAGTGCACAAAATGGAGGGTTTTGGCAGGGAAAAGCCTTCCATAGAAGGTGCCAGGAACAGCTGAAACAAAACAGGGTCCAAACCCGGTTCCTTTTTCTTGTCTTTGTTTTCTGTAGAAAGATGGCAATGAGGCAAAGATGTTGTTGAAGTCATTGGCGAAGAGGTCGTTCAAATGCACCACCAGCTCCGGTGGCGGCCGCTCCAACAGACGCGTGGTGGCGTAGACGCCGTCAACGATCTCAGAAATCACCCTCAACGCATTAGGGCCGGAGGAACAACCCATCTCAGCAATGCCCATCTTCTCAGGCCAACTTGTGCACAGAATTTGAACAATGGCTTTCTTTCTCGATGCCTCTGCACAAGAGATGATTGTGTTCTGCAAAAGGAATATATAAAAGTTTTTTCACTTCAGTTTAGTATAGCTTCTTGCGAAAATTAAGGTACGAGGTGTTTAAAACATAGGAAGATGTAATTAAGAAGAAGGTGAATGAATGAATTAACCTGAACGGAAGAGTTCATGGCATAGCTAGTTTCGCCTGCGCCTTTGTTCATGTGAAGGAGTTCCAAGGTTTCCATTTCCTTCCTTGTGGCTGTTTGCATGGTAACAGTGTGTGGAAGTTGAAGGTGTGACGAAAAGGGAAAAAATGGTGAGTGTGGTAATGTAATGGTTCCTTGGATGAGGGAAAAGGAAGAGGTATATGTGTATAAATAATAGAGGGTCATGAAAACTTGACCAAGAAAAGAATAGCAACCACAGAAAGAGATAGAGATGACAACTCTTGGTGGTGATGCAAGAATATGACATTCCAAAAATGATTTTTGCAAGACCATTCTATTTTCCCCTTTTTTCTAATTTTTTATTTTATTTTATTGTATTTCTTTCGTATAAATCAATTTTAAAACATCTCTCAAAATGGGCTGGAACTCGCGAGCCAATCTGGTTTATCACGAGTTCGGATTGGATTCAATTGAAATTTTTTTACAAATTTCAATACGGATTGATTATTGACCTGATTCACCTAAAACCCAGCTCAAGTTGAACCATGGTGAGTCGGGTTGATGCAAATAAAGGGTCACACAAGTATATTTTTGTTAAGTTGAGCTTTGTATTTGAGTAATGTTAGGTTGTTTTTTTTAGCCAAAACACAGATAATTTGTATTTTTGTCATTTTGGTTTGTATTTGGATTGTATTAAAGTTTATTTAGATTTTAATTAGAGTTATAATCTAGTTTTAACTCAAAAAAAAATAAAAAAGTTTTATTTTTTAATTAAGTGAGTCCGTGAGCCAACCCGTGGTGAGTCGGGTCGGGTTGAAATTTTTTTGACTCGCTAATAAGGTAGTCGGGTTGGGTTGGCTCACTAAGTGATCAACCTGTGGTGGTCCGAGCTGGGTCGGGTTGGATTACCCGTTTTGACAGCTCTACAATTATTGTATATATCTTACCTAATATGCTTAATATTAATATTTTGGTTGATTTTTAAAATTGATTTTAATTATGAGTTAATTACGTTTTTACTCCTTTAACTTTGATGTAAAATTGAAATTCGTCTTTATCCAAAATCTTGATATATTTTAATCTTCAAACTTTAAAAACAAATAAATATAATCTTTTTAACATAATTATATTAAAATTTTTTGACATGTTAAACACATTTTTTAGCTGACATTGAAATGAGAATGTGTCAAACGGTGTAACAAACTCATATGATAGCTTCGATGTTAACTAAATAATGTGTTTGACACATTACAAAATTTAACATAACTAGATTAAAAGAATTATATCTATTCATTTTCTAAATTTAAAGATAAAAATTATCAAAGTTTCGGACATGAACGAATTTTAATTTTATATCAAAATTGTGAGACTAAAAACACATTTAACACTTTAATTATTAATTATTGTTGAAATAACTAAGTATCAACTTAAGTCTCACATTAGAAATGTAAATCTAATATTTAATTCAATCTTCGTGTGAACAAGACTCGAATTATATATATAATCTATTTCTAGTGAGCTCAAAAACAAAGTTAAAATAATATTTATGCGTATTGATATCAGGTCACATTTATTTAATCTTTTCCTAATCGACTCATATCTTGAAATAATAAATATTAAATATGTTTTTGGTCCTTTAACTTTCGGTGAATTTTAGAATTAGTCCATTTCAAAACTTTGGACCAATTTAGTCATTCATCTTTCGAAATACGTGAATTTAATCTCCTTTTAATCAAATTATGTTAAGTATTTGTCATTTCAAGCGCGTTTCATAATAATATTTGACTTAACATTAAAGTAAAAAATGTATCAAACAATATAAATAGTTCAAATGCAATTCTGAAATGCGTACGAAACATCAAATAAACCTAACAAAATTTGATTAAAAGAACTAAATCCACGTATTTTAAAAGATAAAGAACTAAATTGGTCTAAAGTTTTGAAATGAACTAATTTCAAAATTCACTGAAAATTAAGGGAGCGAAAATATATTTAACCAAAAAATAAATAAAACATCAATAATGGTAGCTTTTACTCTCTTTTTTCTCATTTTTTACCTATCGTTTTATACAATTTAATCATGAATTTCCTTCCATCCAAAGAATAATTATGCTCATAACACCATGATTATTGTTGATTTTATAAGTTTTCGAATGACGTAATAAATCCTCCAATATTATATGTGTGATTTTAAAAATAATATATTTATTATTTAATAAATGAAGGGACCATTATAGAAAGTAGGCAGGTCCCCACCTATTGTCCCCCATGTTTACAACTATCTACATTCTAGTATTCATTATTGACTTATTGTACTCATTGCTATTTTCAATTTATATTTTGCTCTTTCTTTTCAACACATTCACAATTTTTTCAAATTTTTATTTGTTGTTCCAGATGTTTTATTTATTTTAAGTTTTCATATATAGCCATCACGTAAATTTAATAATTCTACACTAAACAATAGTACATAATTAAATATAGTTGTGACTACAAGAAAAATAATATATATAATTATCTTTCATCTTTTATATTCTTGAATTCATTAATAATTTTAAAATTTCTTTTATTTTAATAGCATTTTTTCTAAAAAAATTATTTGCATTCATTACCTTGTAATAAATAATACATTATTACATTTTATTAGGTATAAGAATAAAAACAATCTTTTTGCTATAATTATATTAGTTTCTCATTTTTCTATTCAATCGAATTACTAATGAAAAATATTATAATTTAATTTTCGTGAAAATTTGATTTCTCATTTCCAACAAAAATAAGTAATAAATAAAGGTATACATTCATGTTTTTTGTTCTATTTATCTATGATATTGTATAATTTAAAATTTATCCTATATTCTTTTTATCTTTTTCTTTTTTTCTATTTGTCTACTCATATATCACAAATTGGAATGTTGGGTGTGGAGACCTCAATTCTCATATATTTACTCGCTCTTTTCATTTATGATGTATTGATAAATTTTTTCTGATAAAATTTATTTTTCAATACACACCAAATTTATTTTTTTAAGTTATATTAATTATTTTTTCATTCATTAAAGTATATATCATCAAAAGTTTGTCGATAAAATTTTGTTAATTTTTTTTTAAAAAAGAACGTTGTAATATATAATAGTGTGAGAGACAGTGTAAAACAATTAAAATTTGGAGTAAGCGTGTGTTTCACGTTTCAACGTCGTGTTTTGGTACTTTGATCGAAATAATAGAATTTGAAAACGATATCAGGTTTTGGCAATTAAGAACACAGAAAACAAAAGGAAAACGTGCCATTATGTGATCTAAACTGAAATGAGAGAGAAGACGAGTGAGATATTTACCTTATCGATTTCAACTCTAAAAAAGAGTGGTGATCCCCAAAAGACAAGATTCACCAAAATAACACACTGTATAAGAACTCCACTCCATTCATTATTCTATGACTTTGGAAATTTTGGTACATATTCATGTATAAAGTAGTGATCCAAATTTTTTTATTTCTATCTTGTGTGGTCATTCATGTTTATTCCACCACCTAAGAATTTTTTCTTTTTAAATTAGACTGTAACAACTAAATTTTAATAATTTTATATAACAATATAAGTTGTCATATTTTCTTTTAATTAGTCGGATGATACTCACTTTTCGTTTAGATGTGTCAATTTGATATCCGTTTTTAAAAATGTGTCAATCTAGTCCCAACTTTAAAAAAAAAAAGTATTTTAATCAGGTTTCTTTCAAACAAACTTACTAAAGCCGTTAACTTAATTCATGACTTTTACCACTAAATTTTGATATAAATATCAATACTTAATTTCGTAAGTCATTTTAAACATCAATATTGTTAACGTGTTATTTTTTGCTGAAAATGACATAATTGAGACATCTTTTCAAAAGTTGAGACTCAATGGACATATTTTTAAAAGTGGGTGTCAAACTGATACATCTAAATAAAAGTAGGTATCATCTGACTAATTAAACCTGTCATTTTTTTTAAATAGTTTTTTATTTTTTTTTATATTTTTTTATATTCTAAACTTATTTAAAGTATGTCAATTCAGATTATAAGAAAAAATTGTCAAAATTTAATTATTATAACATTATTATTTTTTATATACACGTATCATACGGTGGCTTCTAACTTTGTCTTACTCATTAATCAATTCCTTATTCTTCCTAATGTCTTCGTCGACCTCATTTTTTTCATGTTATAAACTCATTTAATTCGTCGACATCTCTTCGTCAATTTGTCTGAACAATATATTTTAAGATATCCCATATCAAATTAATTTATAATTTTTTTATATTAACACTGGTTAAAAAATTTAATTTTAATTTAAATATGATCTTACAGAGACCGCTCTCGACTCTTAAATATTAATTCAGCTTTTTAACAATCTTTTTTTTCAAAAATAATTTAAAAACACATTTTCTTTATTGAATTTTTAAGACGGTCTTTTACAAACAAAATAATGATACAACACCGCACTCTTAATTAAATAATATTTTAGATGCGATGATTAATTCTAAAAATATTATTTCAATAATCCAGAAATCAAAACAATATCTTATATTATGTTATTTTAAAAATAAAATTATCATACAACAAATAAATAAATATGTAAATATATAAGGTATATGTAAAATTAATATATGTCTCAAATTTTAATATATTTTTATCCTAAATTTAAAAATTAAATGTATAGTCATTTCAACTTAATGATATTACTTTTATATGTTAAATAATATTTTAAACTGATATTTAAATTGAAACGTATTAAATGATGTAAATAACTTAAATACTAACCTAAAATCTCTTATCGTTTAACATATAAACAAAAGAAAATCATAATTAAGTTAGGAAGACTATAACTATTTATTATTAAAATTTTGAAGATCAAACTATATAACGTAATAAATTCCAATTTCGTAATTAAGCACTGAAAAAATATAAATATAGTAAATAACAATATAAGCTATTACATCTTAAATTGTGTGTTATTTCTAACTACGATCACAAATAGTGAGAGAAAAAAAACATGAAAAAACAATAAAATTTGCTTATGACTTTCTTTCTCCGAAGAAAGTTACTCTATAGTAAATGTTTTAACATTTACTATATTTGTAACCTAAACATAATAAAATATTTCATAAACATTAATACAAATATATATGGTTAGATGAGAAACATAATAAATTAGTGATAGGTTTAAATAAAATATTTATGTTTTATTATAATATAATGAGTAATGAAATAAACACAAAATAATAAACGGATTAAAACAAAAAAAAAAACTTGATACTTGATGAAGTAAATTATTTTAATATTTAGTAATAAATATGAAAAATTTAAAATTTAACCAACTTTTTGTTATCTTTTTTTAAAAATTGGTATTTGAATATTTACGATTGTTGGATGGAGAGCAATTATATCCTATTGCAATGTTATGGATAATTGTAATCAAAATTTTACCACATAGTGAAGGCACTATAAAGAAATGAAATATACAAAAAAAATTAAAGGAACCAATACACCTTAATTTGCAAAATTTACCATTATTCCTTAATGACAAGCAACTCTCAAAATCACACCCATCCTCAAAGCTTCTTCAAGAATCATAGAAAATCTATCAATGTGATCTTCCAAGATCTAAAGAATTCTTTATTCTCAATATTTCAATAGCCTAAAATTAAAAAAATGTCATGTCTCAAAATGTTAATAAAGGTTTGTTTACAAAGACAATAATGCTCTTGAAATAAATTGATTAGAGAAGTAATATAATCGATTATCAAGTTCATATTTGAAATCCAATGACTCTAGTGAACAACATAATTGATTGGATAAATAAGATAATCAATTATTGAGTTATAGAAAAACTATTCTTAGTTCATACTTATCCTAATTAATAATGTTAATGTTCAAAACAATTGGATTAGGTTGATTTCAAGAGTTGGAATACAATGATTCTAGATTAACACCACTAGAATAATTTCAATTGACTTTGGCATCATAAAAACCACGCATGGATATGGATAGATGATAGGCTTATTTTGTCAACAAAAAATAATTATTTAAGTAAATAAATTTTAAAGTTTTAAATAATCTTTTAATTTTATTTTTAATTTATGAATTATGTCATCATAATTAATTATTTTATATTACGGTTTTCTAATTAAATTTTAATCAATAATATTTTAATAATTCAATATATTATCTAATTAATTTAATTTTTTATTCTATAATAAAAATTAAATTAACTACAATTTTTTTATTGATTTATTTTTAAAAAGTCATTTCGAATTATAACAGGTTTTCTATTTAGTCTCTAAAATTGAATTAGAAAATTGTGATGTTTGAAAAATTAAATTATTCAATAAATAAACAAAAAACAATATATATATATATATATATATATATATATATATATATATATATATA
>Ga0214545_1012595_pt1 | contig 10936 bp, 6 predicted proteins | sample CNSS4metaG_FD_160064 | JGI IMG/M metagenome (GOLD analysis project Ga0214545, IMG submission 160064) | Root nodule microbial communities from cowpea collected in UCLA plant growth center, Los Angeles, California, USA - CNSS4 | ecosystem: Host-associated > Plants > Roots > Nodule | place: USA...
AAAAGCAATATTGATTGGTTATGTATCAATTTTTATTTTCTGATCTCATTAAGAAAAAAAAATTTATATTCAAATATTCAAGAATAATTCATAAAAGAATAGTTAACGGTTGCGATTTGTCTCAAGATTGTTTTTCAATTTTTCAATAGAAAGAAAAGGGGGGAGTATTCTAAAAAACTTCATATCTATATTTTTATTGGCAGCATGGCCGAGTGGTAAGGCGGGGGACTGCAAATCCTTTTTCCCCAGTTCAAATCCGGGTGTCGCCTGATCGATAAGAAACTGTAAATGAAAGATTATATTTGGTTGGCGTCTGGCTACTCTGGGCCTCGCTTCTATTTGGTTGGTGGTGGTTTGTACTCGGGACTCATCTCGCCCGGTACCGTCCCCTCCCTCTTCATTACTACGGGATTCCTCCCTTTGTGGGGGATTATGCTCAATTTGCGCTCGCATTCCCTGGTTCTCCTCTCTTAGGGTGTTTAATTCTTCCTCGTTCTTGCATCTCAATTCCTCCAATTGGCGGTTCATCTCTCGTTGCATCTCCGCTGCTACTGAATTTTGATCGACTGCTGCTCTTGTCAACACCATCCTGCTTCAGAATTGTCTGGCCCCACAGTGGGTGCCAATTATACCTGATCGATACTATTTCAGTGCGAAACCAGACGATCTCAAGAACCCTCTGTGTCGAACCTCCTCCTGCTCCTCCCTGGACTCCTCTTGGATCTCCCTGTCGTCTGCACTCCGGGGGTAGGGGTACCTGCAGGCACTCTGACGCTTAAGTCAGTGAGTGATAGATATGAGGTGTAATTGGTTAGTGAGAAAAGCGTACCTTTACCTGTTCACTAGGCCTTAATTTATACTAATTTCTTAATGGACCTGTTATTACTATTTGTGGGCCGTTTGTATTCGAGGATCGATTCTTTCCCTTTCCGACTGAGGTTGCACGCATCGGTTCTTTCCTTATTGGCTGAGATTGTTCTTCTGTGTATTTGTTAAAGATCAGCTCTTTCCATTCTAAGATTTGTCTGTCTGTACTTTTATCAAAGATCCACTCCTTCCTTTTTGGGGTTTGGCCGTCTGTACTTCTCAAATATCAACTCCTTCCTTTCTTGGGTTTGGTCCTCTGTACTTCTTAAATATCAATTCCTTCCTTCTTTAGGGTTTGCCCGTCTGTATTTCGCCAGATATCAACTCCTTCCTTTTTTAGCTGAGATTGCGCGCTGCCCCTCTGTACCTCTGCGTCATAATCACATGTTCCGCCTATCAGCCCTTGGGCTGGGATGTACTCGGCCAAGAGGGTCGAGAAGTACCCGGCCATCACGCTTATTGGGTTGTCAGCATTGCGCTGGATCCAAGCCCCCGTGGTTGGGCCAGAGTGTGAGGGTGTTCGTACCTGGGCAAGGATGATCCCGGCCATTTTCCCCTTACTGGGCCGGGATGTACCCGGCCATACACTAACAGTTTCTAAACATTTGTTAATTTTTTAATATTCTTATTTGTTGTTTATTTTCATTATGTAGAATACTATTTCAATATATTTTATCTAATTATTTTTTATTTTCTAACTCATTATCAATCATACTGTAATTTTTTCACCATAATTTCTGCCATATAAAAATTTAATGTAATTGTCATGAATATTTTTTTATCACCATCCAACATAATTGAAGTTCAAAAGATATAAGATCTATATTAAAATTTTATTATTATGATTATTATTTATTCTTTGTATCATTTTGATTAAGTGATGTATTATAACTTTTATTAGTGTATAAAAAAGAGATTCATTAGAATTTAAAAGATTGAAGTAAATAAACATTTAAAATATATTTTAATTTGAATATTTGTTTTCCTTTTATATTTTTTAAAAATTATTTTTAAATTTTATCAACTAGGTTTCGTTAATGTTTGCAAATTTAATAAATGTTTTGGTTCTCATGAAATTTTATTTGGTATTATAATCTAAAATGTAAATAATTATAATTTACTTTAAACTTTTATTATGATTATTATTTGTTCTTTGTATCATTTTGATCAAATGATGTTTTATAACTTTTATTAGTGTATAAAAAAGAGACTCATTAGAATGTAAAAGATTGAAGTAAACAAACATTTAAAATATATTTTAATTTGTGTAAGATCCACTTTTTCTGCTCTTATGTTTAAGGGCATGGCCATAACTATTGGGCCTAAGGGCTGGCCCATAGGGTGCTCAAAACCCCTAAACCAGCCCTAACCCCTTCATTCTTGCATTTTCCAGAAATTGTTCCCATCCTCCTCCCTTTGCTGCTACGTGAGCTCCGCTAGGGTTTGACTCCCGCTCTTCGTTGAGCTAGAAGAAACATCATTTATTCCACGTAAGTTGCTCCTCAACTTGTACCCTCTCTCTTTTCTAAGCTTTGTCTTCGTGGTTCCAACAGAGGTTCACCTTGGCAACCTCATATTCAATTTGTGCCAGTGTTTCCAGCTCTCGAATATGCTCTTGGAGTTGTAGTGCTCGTTGGCTTAGGTATCGGTTTCCTTGGCTATCATTTTCCAAGTAAGGGAAGCTAGGTTTTCATGTCTTTAAGATTAGTTTGCCTATTGTTGGTCTATTTCGTGTTCCTGCATGTTTGTATGGTGCTGTGATGGTGTGAACATGTGTGTGCCTTGTGTATCTGCTTGATTTTTGGCTCTGCACGCGTGAGAGCAGGTGGAGTTCTACTGAACTCGGCCAAACGAGCGGGTTGGTTGCTCAAAATGAAAGCTCTCGCCTAAGCGAGAACAGCAGCAACTCACCCACTATTTCGAGGGCTCGCCTAAGCGAAGGCCACTCGCTTGAGCGAGAGTAGTCTCGCCTAAGCGAGTTGGGCTAGCTTGAGCGAGACCTCGACGTGCCCTCTATTTGCAGTCTCGCTCAGGCAAAAGCAGGTAGCTTGAGCGAGGGGTTCCTCTCGCCTGAACGGGAGCTCTTTAGCCTGAGCGAGATTGATTTGAGTGTGTATGTACGTGTTTCACATGATTGGATGATGGGTGCTTTAAACAGTTTAAGTTATGATGCCATATATGCTCTATATGATATATTGGGACTAGAATTGATACGTTGGTATGATTATGCGTATGGAACATGATGGGATGGTTGGTTGTATATTGGCATGAGATTGATATGCATGATAATTTTTGGTTTGTGAGACATAATTATGGTATGGTTTAGGACGTAATTTCATGAATCTCTTGGTGAGATCTCATGGTGGTGCCTCATGGTTAGGACGTAATTCCATGAATCTCTTGATGAGATCTCATGGTGATGCCTCATGGTTAGCACGTAATTCCATGACCCTCTTGGTGAGAGCTCATGGTGGTGCCTCATGGTTAGGATGTAATTCCACGAACCTGTTAATAAGATTTCGTCGTGGTGCCTCAGTATATAACTAAGTAAGGATTCAAGTAAGGATTGCATCCTGAAACTCTAAAGAGTCAGTTAGTCTCATGTAAAGCGTACTGACTCGAGTGGTAAGAGTAGCAAGAGGCCCTAGTCTTTGGCAAGATAACGACCTTAGATGTTTGAAGGCTAACCTTGTGCATGGTAGGGTGAAAGCCATTGGCAATGGCTCTGTAGAGCAGTAAAGGCCACCACAAGTGCAAGCATTCAGTGAATCCGATTGATTATATGTATCCGGATAAATAGGTCTTAGAGTCTTGTTGATTTCTATCACATGGTTGAGTGATTTATGTGTTCTCAGCTTTTAAATTCATATGTTCAATTGTATGATAAAACCTTTTTACTCTAGCTTACCCTTTATGTTTGCTTGTGTGTCTCGTGTGTGGTTTTCTCCTTTTGCGATGATCATTAATTTATTGATGTGAGCAGTTGTGAGAACTCCTAGTGATCGCAATGGCGACGGGAATGTTGCAGCTTAGTTGGACACGGTTTGGTGTTGGGCTCGCGGTTGAGCCCACGTTGAAGAGTTATTATTATATTGTAATCTCTTGCCTACAAGCAAGCTTTTGGTCATCTGTTGAATCCTTCTGTTTTGTTAAGGGTACAGTGGTGTGCCTTAGTTTTCTTTATGGAATACTTGGATGACTGTGAAATCCTTATACTTTAAGTCACGTGCCCCTTGGATATTATAATATGTACGATGTTTTATTTGAATAGATTTATCTATTAAAATGGGACGTTAGAATTTGAATATTTGTTTTCCTTTTATTTTTTTTAAATATTTTTAAATTTTATCAACTATGTTTCATTAATATTTGCAAATTTAATAAATGTTTTGGTTCTCATGAAATTTTATTTGGTATTATAATCTAAAATGTAAACAATTATAATTTATTTTAAAGTATTTGATATCGAAGAAACAAACAACCATCTTCTAATATTGAATATTTGATAATATTATGTTTCTTTACCATAATTTTTTATTATTTTATAAAAATTAATTAAAATTAATATTGAAGTAGTAAGAAAATGGGTATGGGTATGGGTACGAGATTATACCCGTTACCCGGTGAGGATGGGGATGAGACAAAAGTTTGATACCCGTTGGATTTGGGTATTGGGGATAGGGATGAATTTTTTCTACGGGGATGGGTATAGATAACGAAACCCGTCCCCGCCCCGCCCTGCCCCGCCCCTCCCCATTGCCATCCCTACCAATACCAACATATTTTGAAGATCAACAAAAAACTAATCCCACAAATTCAATAAATACAAGTGTGTTCGTTGAGATTAATTGTAAAACCTTAGAAAATCTTAATTTTCATAAGATGTCATTGATTATCTTATTATTAAGAAGTTATAATATAAATAAATAAGAGTTAAATAAGAGTTCATTTATATCAAAGTAGTTATCTCTCTAGGAAAATAGAATTTACTTCTTATCTACCTTCAATGTAAACTCTCTCTCACCCTACCCTAAACTATCTACCTTTTTCAAAATACACTAATAAACATTCATATTTTAGAATACATAAAGTTTTTAATATACCAATATCAATATATTTTGAAGATCAAGAAAATCAAAATAATACCAAAAATTCAATGATAATAATGCTTGATCTTTGATATTAATTATAAGACTCTAAAAAATCTTTTTAAATGAGATAGAACTTTTATAAGATGTCATTGATTATTTTATTATTAAGAACTTTGGTTTAAATAGAAAAAGAAAAGTTAAATAAGAGTTCATTTATATAAAAGTAATTATTCCTATAAGAAAATAGAATTTCCTTTTTCCCTAACTTCTCTCTAAACTCTCTCACACCCTACTCTAAACTCTCTACCTTCTTCCCAATACACTAATAAAGATTAATACTTTAAAATATATTTTTTTAATATATCAATATCAATACATTTTGAAGATCAATAAAAAAATAATACCAAAAATTCAATAAATACAATGCAAGTTTGTTGAGATTAGGTGTAAGACCGTAAAAATTCATAACTTTTATAAGATTTCATTGTTTATTTTATTATCAAGAAGCTTTAGTACCTGTTAAACAAGAGTCCATTTATATAAAGGTAGCTACATCTCCATAACAATAAAATCTTCTTCTCTACCTTCTCTATAAACTCTCTCAAACCCTACTCTAAACTATCTACCTTCCTCAAAATACACTAATAAACATTCATGATTTAAAATGCATATTTTTTAATATACCAATATTATTATATTTTGAAGATCAACAAAAAAAATAATACCAAAAATTCAATAAATACAATGCTTTTTCGTTGAGATGAATGGTAAGACCTTAGAAAATCTTAGTTTTTATAAAATGTTATTAATTATTTTATTATTAAAATTTTTTAGTATAAATAAAGAATAGTTAAATAAGAGTTCATTTATATAAAAGCAACAATCTTTCTAGAAAAATAGATTTTTCTTCTTATCTACCTTCAATGTAAACTCTCTCTCAACCTACCCTAAACTCTCTACCTTTCTCAAAATACACTAATAATCATTTATATTTTAGAATATATATATATATATACTTTTTAATATACTAATATTATTAGATTTTGAAGATTAAGAAAAAAATATATAAAAAAATTCAATGAATACAATGTTTGTTCTTTGATATTAGTCGTAGGACTCTAAAAAATCTTTTTAAATAAGATAGAACTTTTATAAGATGCCATTGATTATTTTATTATTAAGAACTTTGATTTAAATAGAAAAAAGTTAATTAAGAGGCAACTATCCTCTAGAAAAATAGAATTTCCTTCTTCTAAGTAAACTCTCTCGGACCCTCTACCTTCTTCAAAATACACTAATAAACATTAATATTTTCAAATATTTTTTTAATATACTAATATCAATACATTTTCAAGATCAATCGTAATGCAAAAAAAATTCAATAAACACAATGCAAGTTTGCTGAGATTAGTAGTAAGACTGTAAAAATTCATAGCTTTTATAAGATTTCACTTATTATTTTATTATTAAGAAGCTTTAGTATCAATAGAAAACAATTAAATAATAGTTCATTTACATAAAACCATCTACCTCCCTAGAACAATAAAATTTTCTTCTTCTCTACCTTCTCTATAAAGTCCCCCGCCCCTACTTTAAACTCTTTACATTCTTCAAATACACAAATAAACATTGATATTTTATTTTTATTTTTTTAATATTTTAATATCAATACATTTTGAAGATCAATTAAAAAGTAATACCAAAAATTCAATAAATACAATGTAAGTTTGCTGAGATTAGTTGTAAGACCGTAAAAATTCTTAGCTTTTATAAGATATCACTATCTATTTTATTATTAAGAAGCTTTAGTACCTATAGAAAATAGTTAAATAAGAGTCCATTTATATAAAAGCATCTATCTCTCTAGAACAATAAAATTTTCTTCTTCTCTACCTTCTTTATAAACTCCCCCACACCCTACCCTAAACTCTCTACCTTCTTCAAAATACATTAATAAATATTGATAATTTAAAATACTTTTTATTATATATTCCAATATCAACATATTTTGAGGATCAACAAAAAATAATACCAAAAATTCAATAAATACAATGTTTGTTCATTGAGATTAATCGTAAGACCTTAGAAAATCTTAGTTTTTATAAGATGTCATTGATTATTTTATTATTAAGTTTTAGTATAAATAGAGAGTAGTTAAATAAGATTTCATTTATATAAAAACAATTATCTCTATAGAAAAATAGAATTTCCTTCTTATCTACCTTCAATGTAAACTCTCTCACTCTACTCTAAACTCTCTTCCTTTTTCAAAATACACTAATAAACATTCATATTTTAGAATATGTATACTTTTTAATAGACCAGTATCAATACATTTTTTGAAGATGAAGGAACAAAATAATACAAAAATTCAATGAATACTTGTTCTTTGATATTAGTTGTAAGACTCTAAAAAACCTTTTTAAATAAGATAGAATATTTATAAGATGCCATTGATTATTTTAGTATTAAGAAACTTTGGTTTAAATAGAAAAAAGTTAAATAAGAGTTCATTTATATAGAAACACTTGTCCCTATAGAAAAATAGAATTTTCTTCTTCTCTAATGTCTCTATAAAATCTCTCACACCCTACTCTAAACGCTCTACCTTCTTCGATATACACTAATAAACATTTATATTTTAAAATATATTTCTTTTAGTATACCAATATCAATACATTTGGAAGATCAATAAAAAAATAATACCAAAAATTCAATAAATACAAGACAAGTTCGTTGAGATTAGCTGTAAGACCATAGAAGTTCATAGCTTTTATAAGATTTTACTGATTATTTTATTATTAAGAAGCTTTAATATAAATAAAAAAACAATTAAATAAGAGTTTATTTACATAAAAGCATTTGTCTCTTTAGAAAAATAAAATTTCTTTCTTATATGCCATCTCTGTAAATTCTCTCACATCTTACACTAAACTCTCTACCTTCTTCAAAATACACTAATAAACACTAATATTTTAAAATATATTTTGTTATTGTTCCCAAATCAATATATTTGAAGATCAATAAAAAATTAATACCAAAAATTCAATAAATACAATGCTTGTATAAGATTTCATTGATTATTCTATTAATAAGAATTTTTAGTAGAAATAGAAAATAGTTAAATAAGAGTTCATTTATATAAAAGAACCCATCTCTCTACAAAAATGAGGCTGTAACAATTGGCAAATGGCGTTTATACGTGATGTTGTGACTGTAATGTGTATTTTTATGTGTCACTCACTTGTGGTTTGACATTGGAAATAGTCGTTCTTGCTTTCCCCTTTAAGAAGAGATTATGTTCCCTAAACATTTGAAGGTAAGGGTTTGAAAGAGGGTGTTGAAGTTGTCTCCTTTGTTTTGAATGTCTCCCTCTCATTCTTGCTCGTCCTACACTTGCAATGGTTGGGGGATGAAAAATTCTAGCGTTTCTTCTCATGGGGGTGTGGTGAGGAGGTTCGATTTAACACCTGTTTGCTATTGCGGTGAGAAGGCAATCACACTCACGGGATTCACATTCGCATACAGGTTTATATTTCCCTTCACCAATTGCAATCCCTGATTAGTTAATTTAGGGTTTTAATCACAATCCCTTTTTAATTCTCAGTCAACACATATAATTTCGAATACTGAAAAATAATACACAAAGTCACGTCACAAATTCAAAACGAAGTTAACATTAATAATTCTAACACTGTTAATGATTGGGCTAATTTAATACACATTTACAAAAATGAGGACGAAATTGAGATCAATCAAAATACGATGACCAATTTGAGATTTCTGAACCAAAACAAAGACCAACGAAGTATTTTAACCTTTATATAAAAGTAGTTATCTCTCTAGAAAAATATAATTTTCTTCCTCTCTACCTTCTCTCTAAACTCTCTCACACTCAGTTCTAAACTTTTTACCTTCTTTAGAGTAGACTAATAAACAATGATATTTTAATATATATATATATATATATATATATATATATATATATATATATATATATATATAAATATACCAATAGCAATACATTTTGAAATCAATAAAAGAATAATACGAAAAAATTCAATAAATACAATTCTTCTTCGTTGAGATTAGTTGTAACACCCTAGGAAATTTTAGCTTCTATAAGATGTCATTGATTGTTTTACTATTAAGAAGCTTTAGTATAAATAGAGAACAATTAAATAAGTGTTCATATATAAAAGTCATTATCTATATAGAAGAATGGAATTTCCTTCTACTTTACCGTTTCTGGCAACTTCTGTCACACCCCACTCTAAACTTTCTACCTTCTTCAAAATACCAAAATACACTAATAAACATTGATATTTTAATGTATATATTTCTTAATATACCAATATCAATATATTTTGAAGGTCAATACAAAAAATAATACCAAAGTTCAATAAATACAATGCAAGTTGGCTAAGATCGGTTGTAAGACCATAGAAATTCATAGCTTTAATAAGATTCCATTGATTAATTTATTATTAAGAAACTCTAGTATAAATAGAAAATAGTTAAATAAGAATTCATTTATATATAAGCAGCTATCTTACTACAAAAATAAAATTTCTTTTTTTCTTTAAACTCTCTTATACCTTACTCTAAATTCTCTACTTTCTTCAAAATATACTTATAAACTTCGATATTTTAGAATATATATTTTTTAATATACCAATATTAACAAATTTTGAATATCAATATAAAAATAATACTAAAAATTCAATAAATACAATATTTGTTCTTTGAGATTAAATGTAATAGCCTAATTTTATTTTTAAATAAGATAAAACTTTTATATGATGTCATTGATTATTTTATTATTAAGAAGTTTTATGTAAAAATAGAAAACCATTAAATAAAATCTATATAAAAGCAATTATCTCTTTATAAAAATGGAATTTCCCTCCTCTCTACGTAAACTCTCTCAAACCTTACTTTAATCTCTCTACCTCCCTCAAAATATGCTAATAAACATTGATATCTTAATATATATATATATATATATATATATATATATATATATATATATATATATATATATATATATTTATATATTTTGTATATATATAAAAAAAAAATAAAAATAATTAACATAAAAAATGCTTTTTATATCTCTAGAAAACACTTAAATAAGAATTCATTTATATATAAACAATCATGTTTCTAAACAAATAAAATTTCCTTCTTATTTACCTTATTTGTAAACTCTGGTACACTCTACCCTAAACTCTCTACTCTCTTCAAGATCCATTAATAAAAATTGATATTTTAGAATATATATTTTTTAATATACTGATATCAATACATTTTGAAGATCAATAAAAAAAATAATACCAAAAATTCCGTAAATACAATATTTGTTCTTTGATATTAGTTTTAAGTAAGGTAGTCAAAATCGAGATTTAAATCCTAAAATCGTAAGATCCTACGTGTTTACATCGTATTTACGAGTTAGATTCTACGTGTACAATGGTAACATAGTATGATCATAAGATCACCGTACAAGATGGTAATATAAATTTACATTTTCTTTCAATTTTTTGTTGCACGACCTCTTTCACCTTCTTAAGTAAATAAATTCAGTTTAAATTAAACATAAACCCAACTAAAAGTTAAAAAAATATATTTTTACATGTGTAGTCATCACATTTCATCCAATTTTAAATTAATACAATTGTTGTTAAAATTCATTTCCCCGTTAAAAATTAATACAAAGTGTGAACATCACAACACCAACCAACTATTTTATTATTTAAAATTTAAAAGTTAAAATTGGATTAATTTCTAGTTTTACTAAAATCAACCATTGTTTTATTGTTTCATTGCTAGAAGATTAGTTAATTTGCACTCACAAAAAATTAAAAAAAAAAAAAAAAAAAAAACGAAAGCTACGAAAAAAAAAACACACTTGTTCCATGTGACCCTGCGGGAAGTAGAAAACTCTCTCCCCTTCGCAAGGAACATCCACCAAAGGC
>Ga0214545_1012601_pt1 | contig 10929 bp, 7 predicted proteins | sample CNSS4metaG_FD_160064 | JGI IMG/M metagenome (GOLD analysis project Ga0214545, IMG submission 160064) | Root nodule microbial communities from cowpea collected in UCLA plant growth center, Los Angeles, California, USA - CNSS4 | ecosystem: Host-associated > Plants > Roots > Nodule | place: USA...
TTTATATTTATTTATTATTATATATATATATATATATATATAATTGATTACATAATTAATATATATATATATATATATTATATTATAATAAATAATATATACAATAATAATTAATAATACATTTATTAATAGTTAATATATCTAATAATAATTAATAATGTATATTAATAATTAATAATATATTTATTATATATATAATAATTAATAATGAATGTAGTAACTAATAATATATTTGTATATAATAACATGTACTAATAATTTTTATAATTAATTAATAATAATAATACAAATATATATAAATATGTATAATAATTAATGATAATTATTATATTGTTAAATTTTAATATTTTTAATTCATCTAATAATCATTTTATTTTATTTTCATCATATAAAATATTTTAGTAATTTTTTAATTTTATCTATTAAACTTTTTTTAATATATTACATCAATCAAATCATTCACTAACTTTCATAAAATTCATTTCCAAATTTATTCATTTTACCATCTAAATTCACTAAAAAAAATATATATATATATATATATATATATATATATATATATATATATATATATATATATATATATATATATTCATCCACTCAAATAAACACAAATTTATATTACACCCTCTCTTAAATTTATCCTAAACAAACATGGAATAAGAAAAGTGGAAGATCAATCTTTAGTCTTGGAAATGCACCCTTTGAAATCATCCACTATTTTAATATGACAAATAAAATATTATTTTATTCAAAAGAGCTTCTCGGCCAACCAAACTGATTAATTACATCTTCATGGTTGTGAAACTTAAGCATTCGATATTCAAAGTGTTCAAATAAACCTTTTTCACTATAATATTCAAGATAGGCGGTATTCACTAGGTGATAAAAAAACATGAAAAATGATAGTTTCACACTCATTTTTCTCTTACTCCCACTTTACAACCCATTATAGTAATGTGTATTAGAATTTTAATTAAAAAATAAAACAAATTTAATTAAAATAGCATTATATTGAATTTTCAAATGAATATATTTTATTTGGTTTGTGTCAAAATAACTCCACCCAAAAAATATCGAAAGGATGAGATCTGTATTTAATAAATAAACATAATTAAATAAAACATCACACTGAATAATATAAAGGGGCATTGTCATGGAGTGAAAATGTCACTCCCTATAGTTATCCATAATATTTGGAAGAAAACTAAGGCACACCCCTATACCATTGACAAAACAAGATAAGATTTAACAGTATTCAAAATACATGCTCAAGGAGCCAATTAGTACATAAGCCATAGTGCGTTAAAAGAAAACTTAGAGTAAGGGGATCCAACCAAAGATAAGCTACGCAACAGAGTTTTCATCACCCTGATGACCACGAGGGGTTCCCACATCTGCTCACATCAATTAAATTGATGATCATCGCAAAAGGAGAAAACCACACATACAACACACAAACAAAAAGAAAGGATAAGCTAAAGTAAAAGGTTTTTATCATACAATTGAACATACAATTTGAAAGTCAAGAATACATAAATCAACCAAGTATGTGATGACTAACAAGCAAGACTCTAAGACTCATATTCAGATACATATAATCAGTCAAAATCACTAGATGCTTGCACTTGTGGTGGCTTCTATTGCTCTGTAGAGTCATTGTCAATGGGTTTCACCCTACCACGCACAAGGTTAGCTTTCAAACATCTAAGACCATTATTCTGCCAAAGACTAGGGCCTCTTGCTACTTTCACCACTTGAGTTAGTACGCTCTACGTGAGACTAACTGACTCTTTAGAGTTTCAGGATGCAATCCTTACTTGAATCCTTACTAAATTATATAATGAGGCATCATCACGAAACATTCGTGGAATTACGTCCTAACCATGAGGTATCACCATGAGCTCCCACTAAAAAGGGTCATGGAATTACGTCCTGACCATGAAGCACCACCATGAACTCTCACCAAAAGGGTCATGGGCCACCACCATAAGCTCTCACCAAGAGGGTCATGCAATTACATCCTAACCATACCATAATCATGCATCACCAACCCAACATAGAATTATCACGCATACCAATCTCATGCCAATATATATAACCAACCATCCAATCATGTTCCATACGAAAGATCATACCAAACTCATCAATTCCAGCCTATAAACCATTTAATACATGCATAATCACCCTAAATCATGCTTTAACAGAGTAATTCAAACAAATATGTGACTATCAACCAAGAATAAAGGAAAGAACAGCCACAAAGCAAATCCCTGCACCAGTTTCGCTCAAGTCATGGACCCTCGCTTAGGCGAAAGAGGTCTTTCGCTCAAGCTACAGGCCCTCGCTTAGGCGAGACTGCCAAAAGAGAGCCCTGCAGGATTCGCGAGTTCTCGCTTGGGCGAGCCCTCCTCGCCTGAGCGAGACAACTCATCGCCCAAAGGGGAGGTTCCTCGCCTGAGCTACAACCAAGCGAAACACAAACAGGCTCACACGAGTTCTTGCTTAGGCGAGCCCCTTTCGCGTGAGCGAGATGACACCTCGCTCAAAACGAAAGCTCTTCGCCTGAGTGAGAGCTCGAGCAGGAACCAGGGTAAGGTTTTGCTATTCTCGCCTAGGTGAGACAAGCTCTCTTGGACGAAAATATCAGATCTCGCCACTGTTCAAGCACGCATCGACAAACTTTTCATACCAAACAACATTTTTCAGGCATTCTATCCAACTAAAGCAACATACAACTCATATGAACACGAAATAAAGCTATAACAGACAAGACATAGTGAAAAGTATGTGAACCCTAGCTTCCCTTGGAAAATGCTAGCAGAATACCCCGACACTAAAGCAAATGAGTACAATAGCTCCCAGAGCATATTCGAGAGCTGAAAAAATAGCGGAACAAATTTAAGACGAGTTCACCAAGACAAACTCTAGTTGGAAACACAGGAACAGAGCTAGAAAAATAGGGGTGCAGGTTGAGAAGCAACTTACGTGGGAAAAAAAGGGTTTGAACGAACTTGACAAGGGTAGAGACCAAACCCTAACAAAGCTTACGGCTTCTAAAAGGGGAAAATGAGTTGTTTTTCTGAAAAGTGCAGAATGAGAAAGGTTATGGCTGATTTAGAGATTTTGGACACCCTATGGGCCAGCCTTAGGCCCAACAGACCAAGGTAGACCCTTAAACTTTATGGTAGAATTTAAGTGGGCCTTAGAATTTAGGTGAGGGTTGAGAGAATTTTTGCCAAAGGGAAAGGTGTTAATGAGGTTGGAGTTGGTGAAATTGAAAATAAGTAAATGTGATTTTTTGGTGGTAAAAAAACTTCCACACTTTTGTAATCGCAATTCACAATTTTATGATTGTTTTGAGAATAAAAAATTGAATAACCATTACTCCTTTCGATAAGTTAGTGAAAGGGATTTATTGTGGCAATGTAAAAAGTCGAAGACTAAAACTGGATGTTTTAAAAGGATGATTGAAAACAAACTTTTATGTGTATAGACTAAAAATATGTTTGACCCTTGAAAAATTAAGTAATTAAGAGATATTGTTGGACTAGTCCAAGGTAATATGCAACCTACATCTCTCAAAAAATTAAGAATTGAAATTTGTAATTGAGGAAGTGAAGAGAACGAGAATTAGTCTTTTACATTTGTAATAACTATAGGAATATAACGGCAACGAATAAAAAAAAGGAATAAAAGAACAAATATAAGGGCCTCTAGCATTTCCCCCATAAAGCTATTGTTACCAACATATTCTTAAATGTTCTTCTAAGTAATCTGAGCAGAGAAATTCCTAGTTATTGATGACAGAATAATTAACTAATCTGCCTCACTTTCTTGAAGTGAAAAACTTGTCTGTGATTTTAATCAATAGCTTATAAGTTCTGCATTTTAAGTTTTAAAATTTACCGGGAGTCAAATCCTACACAAATAATGACCCAGGAGCTTCAACTATCTCAATGAGAATATGAGTAAGCAACCCACTTGTCATCGCTAACTGGTAACATAGTTCCACCATCTTCAATTTTCACATTTGTCTTGCGTGAGTAAACAACAATCTTTTTTATGCATGAGGAGGTGGTGTCTACTGCAGTTGAAGACTTGTCACTTGTTTCAGAATCCGTTTTGCTGCTGCCAGACAGAGAAGGTGAAGACTTATCATTTGACAAGGTAGAAGAAACCTTGGTGTAGCCATTTGTATTTCCAGATGAAGTAGAGAAATTCTTCACTGCAACAAAACAGAATCTCAAGATGAAATTGCAGTATGATGTGGCATTAGGTAATCAATTTCTCAAAGTTGAAGTTTAACAGTATTTATACAAATAGGATGTCTAAAACTGGGTCCCACTCCTTCAAGCTAAGATCAAATGTGCACCATATTGCAAAAATTTGGTCAGACATAGCTTCAATTGGTCTAATATGATTACAGCCTAAAACCGCAAACCAATGGATTCCATAGTGATTTATGATGTATGGATTATCTTCCAAGTGGTAACATCTTTATATGTGCCATGTCATCTTCCAAAATTTATGTGGAGTTAGACTATCTTAAATTGGATTGATTACCAACGAATTCATAGAAGGGTTTTACACAGCCAGCTAATGGAGAATCGTATGGAGTTTTTGTTTTTCCAAACTGTACATATCATAATCTTATTTCTTTATTTTTGGAATCTAAGTAGCATAATATCATCTGTGCTCTGGATTAGGTATTATACTTGACAGTAGATAATGTACAGAACTGATAAGAAATTCAGAAAACTGTTTCATAAGGGGGAAAGAGGTAGAAATGACAAGGGCTTTTACGGCTTACATGTGTCTTTGCTAAGTTCACTCGAGGTGACTAATCCAAGGCCCACAGATAAATTTGGATTGGTATTGAGTTTAAGACCAGATACCACATTTGACTCAGAGTGGTCATGTGAGAACTTGGGAACCTGTCCTTCATAATTTGAAAAGGGAAATGAAGAAGTCTTATCTGACTTGCCTGAACAAAAACAAAGCAAGATAAAAAGCACAATGAGAAACACTTCTGAGTAGATATAGGAGATACCATGCTCTTAAATCTTAATAACAGTCAAATTCAAAAATAACAGCAATAAAAGAAAGATGTTACTGTAATCCAAAAAGTATAACTATTTTTATTCTGACCCAATTTCCTAACTAAAAATGTGGTTGATAGCCCCTCAAACCATGAAACTAGTATCAAGACATGTGAAACATAAAATAGATTTGAACATGATTTAACTTCCATGAATGCACATTAACTACCATTAGTGCAACATGATTTACTGTCACCGTCAACCCCTTTTCATTATTTTGGCCTCGAAAATCACCACTCTACGTGATAAGCTTTCACAAATTTTATGATTCTAGATCGAATCATGTGATTCACTTTGCAATACATAGCAAAAAAAGGTATGTTAAACTATTTACATAGTCAATTTCATGATCTGTATTTTATCATTCAACTCATTCGAAACTAACTACCATGCTTTGAGAAGTTCTCACCTTACAAAGTTGATTTTATTGAAATGAGATAGGTTATAGTTAAGTAGGTAACAGAGAACTAGAGCGTGGCTGATGTTTGGAATAAAGAGACTAAACAAAAGTTTCAGTCAAAGAAACAAGGTGAAAAACCAAGAAGATGAGCGCATGCATTTGAACCTAGGGCTTATTGGAAGAACACATCGCAAGTGGCTGATCTTGTCAATAGGTTTTGGTACCTCTAGAGCTCAATTGTTTGAAAGAATGAGTTTTTGCGTGAGGTTGCTAACAATTAATGAATATTCAAGAAAGCTGTCAGAAATACTGTTGGTTATAATCCATCTGTATAATTCGAGAGCAATTCCTCTTAAATAGAATACAAAGACTTGATGACAGAAAAATCCTAATTTATGATGGATATAATCTATCTATATAATTCAGGATCAATGATCATTCACAATAGATATCAAATATAATGTCAGCCTATTAATCCTCCTAATTATGAAATGCAATTGAATATCCTAATTATGTAGTTAAAACTATACAAGGTAATATTATCTATGTCAACAAGTATGCCATGATTTAGGCTTTATTTAGGGAAATTTATATTTACCTTTTATTCTGTTTGTTTGGTTAGATTTGATTCTGAATTTAATATTAGGAGATTGTAACAAGAATAAAATCGCACACATATAGGGATTTGGATTTATTCTCTCGAGAATTGTTTACTGTTTTATTTTTTAATTTCTGTTTTTATCTCAGAACACATGTATTAATATAGGTCAGCTGACCTAATAATTATATCAGATAAATAAAGAAATTCTTTCCTTCTAAATTTGAGAATCTACAACATAAATTATGGGATTTTGACACTCCCCCTCAATTTTGGTGAGTGGATATCATTCATTCCCAATGGAAATGTAGAACCACTTAGCCCTTCTGTCAATACATATGCAAGTTGATTTCCAAAGAGCACACGAATGGTGTACATATTGTGCCATTATCCAACATGCTTATTTCTATCATGTTGCATTGGATTATGCACAATACTTATTTGTTGACTTGTTATCATTATACAATCTCATAGGCTTCTTCCAATCAATCTTCAGGTCTTCTAAAAATTCTCTCTAAACTCTTCCTCTCCACTTGACCTCACGACAACATTTTGTTTCTTGCTCCTTCAAATGACTAAATCTCCTCCCAGAAAAGTGAAATATCTAGGGGTAGATCCTTTGTTGTCTTTAGAACCTACATAGTCCTAAGCCTCTAAGATCATCTCATTCCCCTTTGTAAATAGAAGTCCTTTTCCATGAGTTTCTTTCAAGTATTGTAGAATGTCATAAACAACACTAACACAAGTCTCCTTTGGATTATGCATGAACTGACTTACAATCATAACAACATAGGCAATGTCGAGCCTATGTGAGACAAGTAGATCAATTTCCAAATCAGTCTTCAGTAAGATCGTCTATCCACAAGTACACCTTCAACTAACTCATCAAGTTTGTGATTCTATTAATAGGTGTCTCTATCGGTTTGCACCCTAATTTACCAGTTTTAACTAATAAATCCAGCACTGGAGGATTAAAATGCCATGATGGGATGAGCCACTTCAATGCCAAGATATATTTCAATTTACCTAACTCCTTAATTTCAAATTCTGTTATCAAACAGTTTTTTAAGGATTCCATTCCTGTGTGATCATTTTGAGTTACAACTATATAATCTACATACACAACTAGTGTTTGAAACTCCCCTCGAAGATGAATTCTTAATATAAAAATGTATGGTCACCTTGGCTTTTCTTGTACCCAATGGTTTTCATTACAGTAGTAGACCTACCAAACCATGCTGTAGGAGACTATTTCAATCTGTAGAATGCCTTCCTTGGTTTACACACCTTTCCCTCCTCATCTTTAAACCCTAGCGGGACCTCCACGTAAATTTCTTCCTCAGGATTACCATGCAGAATGATATTTGTGACATCAAATTCTAGAGACAATAAAATTGTAACACTATATTTTTAGCAGGTGAAAAAGTTTCAAGATAGTTAATCCCATATGTTTGAGTCTATCTCTTTGCTACTAACCTTGGTTGATACCTTTCTATTGTCCCATCTACCTTGTACTTAACCGTGGATACCCCACCTTCATCTAACAAGATTTTTTCCTTTAGATAGATCCACCAGCTCCCAACTTTTGTTCTTTTCTAGAGCAACCATTTCAAGCTTCATAGCATGTTTCCAATCTTTACTATTTGTTGTTAGTAGGATATTAATTGTACTACTAGAAGTTGCTAGAAGATTCTAGAGATATCAGTAATTATTACAGTTGGGTTAGAGTTTTCTAAATATAGAGATTGATGTATTGTTTCAGATTAATAAATTGAATAAGAATATTTCTTCTTTCAGATTAATCCTTTCAAGTCTATTCAATGAATCATTCATAGTTTTTGGAATAGTGACAGTATTTAGATGACCAAGAAAACTTGTTATTATTGGATAGTTTGTCATAAAACAGAAAGTGTGACAATGGATACCTTCACCTTTTAGTACATGCTCGAACACATTTCCTTGCTGTAATTGGAAGATCCTGAACTTCAACGGTTGGCATATTCTTGTCTTCATTAATGACAGGTATTTCAGGTAAAGGTTTAGATTCATGGACTTGTGGTGATTGAATAACAGACCTCCTTTGTGAGTATACTTGTAGTTGATGGATAACACTTTCAGTTTGTTCTCCAGTTATCTTTGGGCATGACCGTGCAGAGTAGTTGAACGGGATTGTTATCTTTTAGTGTTTTAAAGGGTAGATGATTGACCAAATTGGTAACAAAAAGGATCCTCTATGAATAATATTAAAAACAATTATGACATGGTATCAACGCTCTAAAATCCTTGGGAGCTTGCGTAGTCTCGTGCACAACCTGCATTGTTGCAAAATGATACACCTTTCTTTCGCTGAATTCATCTGTGAAGCCTGCATTGCTGCAACACCGCAACCATTTCTTTCTTTCACTGTATTCCTTCTAGGCCAGCATTGCCATACTTCAAACCTCAAAAATGTTCGATAATCAGAAAACTCAACCACCATAGAGTTCCATACAGAGGAGATTCTAGATTAAGGGGGTTGTTGGACACATTAGAAAAGCCTAGATTCAGGTAATTGCTCCTTGGCACTCGCAAGTAATATTTCTTACTCCTCTATACTCAATGCCTTAAATTCCTCTAAAGAAGGTGTCTAGGTACTTGATTCTGGACCACAGACCACATGACTCAATCATCTATTGGGTTTATATCCTATAGACCCTATCCAAGCAACAAAAAAATTGCACTTGCAAATGGAAATTTCATTAGTTGTTGGAAAAGGAGATATGATGATAAACCATAATCTAATTCTGAAGGACGTTTTCTGCTTGAAATAACTTCCAATTTGATTTCTGTTCACAAGCTTATAATGAATTTACTCTGTTTCGTTTTTTTTACTCCTACAACCTGCCAATTTCTGGATCAAGGAGCAGGGAAGGTGATTGGACTTGCTAAGGAAGATAGTGGGCTCTATCGTCTAGAGGATATTATCAGGAGGCATAACACATCAAGAGTCAAATTCCTTTGTCTTTGATTTCAGAAACAACACACTCTAATATAGAAAAAATTCTGGTTATACAACCTTCGTTTAGGTCATCCATCATTCAGTACCCTAGAAATTATGTTTTCCGATTTATTTCAAAAAGTTGACATAAAAATGTTTTTATTAATCCAATGATCCTGTACAATAATTATAAAATATACTGTCAGCATATTAATCCTCCTAATTATGGAATGTAATTAAATATCCTAATTATGGACTGTAATTAAATATCCCAATTATGGAATTAAAACTGTACAAGGTAATATTATAGCATAAATCAAGGGAATCTGAAAAAATTATCACCAGGTTCCTGTACATATAAATTTGATGTATGGCATAAGTTAATATATTTTACAGACTATTCCTAAACTCAAGAGACATATGTTAGAATGACAAACTACAGCACTAGTAGTAAAAGAATACCTTTGTGTTCTTTCAAAGCCATATAAGCTACCTTGGCTGCACTCATCTCTGCTTGCTTCTTGGATTTAGCTTTTTGCCCAGTAAAGAGCGCTCCTTCTACCTCCACTTGTGACACAAATATTGGCATATGAGCTTCACCATTTTTATTTGTGGTATAAATGGGTAACCGAAATCCTTCCTTTTGAGCCAATTCTTGTAAAAGATTTTTGTATAATCCAGCATGACCCTGAATTTTTTAGACAATCATAAGAATATTAAGCAGCACCAAAAGAAGCATTTAAGAAGTTGAATATTATAGAGTAAGTTATATAATAGTGATTGAGACTAGCCTCTTCAACTCCGCCTGGTGATAATGACATTAAAGCAGCTTCAGCGGCTGCATGCTCAGCATCCTTCACTGTAGAATAGAATTTGTCACTTCCATAAGTATGTCCATCAATAGTGACTTTGCACTTGAAACGTGTGGCATGAGGAGGACCCTCACACTCAGAAGAATATACTGGAAGACCTAGATTTTTCTTTTGAACAAAGCTTTGCAGCTGGTTCTTGTACAAATGTAACATATCTATGACAAAATTGATCGTCAAAAAGTTATATGTAATTCAATTACAGTGTCATTTATCATTAATAAAATAATATAATTCCATGAGAGAGGGCGTAACAAAAACATCAAATATGTTATTTGATACTACCAACTTTCTCCATACTTTTATTTCCCACTATGCCTAATTTAATATGTGTAGCCAACCTAAACTAGTGGGATAAGGTTCAATTATGCTTGGTGTAGACAACCCATGTTCAATATGCATCAATACATGTCCAACTAAAAATAACACATGGTTTATAATATGAAAAAAAAAAAAAATTGGACACCAGTGTTGCCCTACAATCTTTAGCAGATGTCCAAATAATTTGGAAAAAAAAAATACAAAACCAACGCCAGCATTTTAGTTTCTAATACAACTGCATTGCATAGTGTATGTTGGCTGCAACAATCACTGTTTTATACAGGATATTTAATACAGGCTCATGGTAATTAACACGCACAATAGAGGAAATTGACTTTCTCCTAAATCAGATTTTATGTGCCATAAACTGTTAATAAATATAGAACATGTTTGTTCCTGATTTTCAACACTACCCCTCAAATTGAAGCTGCTTCAAGCTTGTTACCACAAAATAATTCACTCCCCTTCGAAGGTGCAAACAAAATAAATTCATTTCAACCACACTAATTTTATCATATGTGGGAAGAGTTCTTTTCATGCAATTAGAGTTGTCTTCTACTTATATACACTGGTTTGGCCTCATCATTGGTTGATATGGGACTAAACCACCACCCTTTAAGCAACTCCCAAAGTGGCCACAACTAACGAAGGCTATGGTGCAA
>Ga0214545_1012603_pt1 | contig 10929 bp, 9 predicted proteins | sample CNSS4metaG_FD_160064 | JGI IMG/M metagenome (GOLD analysis project Ga0214545, IMG submission 160064) | Root nodule microbial communities from cowpea collected in UCLA plant growth center, Los Angeles, California, USA - CNSS4 | ecosystem: Host-associated > Plants > Roots > Nodule | place: USA...
CCCGAATTGGCAGCGGAAGAAGCCATAGAGGGAGAAACCCTAAAAATTCAAGGTGCTCCGATTGAAACAACAACCACAGATCCAGAAAGAGCTCAAGAAGGCGATTCAGGCGAAGTTGATCGGCGCAGAAAACGACCGGCGATGCGCCGTCACGCGCGACGGAGAGGGGGCGGCTGCCGTAGCTTGCGGCGGCGCGTGAGAACTCCGATGGCGGCGATCTCTGCGGCGTTGGAGTCTCCTGGCCGAGACGAACAAAACCGTCTGGTCGTCAGTCGAAACTGAAGCTCCGGCGGCGGCGGAGGCGACGGTGACGACGGCAGAAGCGTCGGCAATGAGCGGCTGGACAGTGGCTGTAGTAAACTAACCTAAGCTCTAGATACCATGTAAAATAAGATGAAATAGGGTTTTGGGATTAATCTCCCTTGTGTAAACCCTACACAAAGGATAGTTTATTTATATTGATAATGGGTCAAACCCAGAAATACATAATGGGCTGAGCCCAACTACTAAACACAATATTATATCATCTAACACAACTAACCCTCTTGATACTAATTAATAACCTCCTAATTCAACTTAAAGAAATAGAAGCAAATCGTGATAATTACTAGAAGTATGAACACTAACCCTAGGAGATGATATTCTAGGATAATAGAACCAATCTTTAAGGACAATTTAAGATACTCTAAGGTAACAAACTAATCCTACGAAATAATTTGAGTAATAAATTTAAAATATTTTCTTAATACTCTAACTGCATTCACACAGGAAAGAATTTCCATCCGTATTGTTCCTCTTTATTGCCTCACTCTCAGGAAAACTGTAACATTAACCATTCCCTCCTATTATTATCTCAACACCCCTTCACCTTCCTTGCAATCTGCATCAAACATGAACCATTCTGTTACTGAGAGGAGAAGATCCTGTGCACTCCTTCCTATAATTAAACTTGGCTTCCTGACGGATTCATGCTACTCTTGCACAGTAGTAATTATACACTATTTTCTAGTTTAAAACACACTATCAGGGATTAAATGATCATCTAGTTAAGTTATTCTATAGCACTTTAGCTCGAATCTAGTGTTCATTTGAGGACTTTGGATTTTTTAGGGTTTTAGTACTGTTTATTACATTAGTCTATAGTTATTTTGTCATCTCTTATGCTTCTTTGTCATGATTCTCTACATTTTATGTTTTTCTCCTTCATCTTGGTTTTCTCCAGTTTGGCTCGCCAATGTGCTCAACTTTGGTTGAAGACAAGAGAGATGCTTGGCTTTCCCCTTGGTTTTATCTCTGAACCTGATCATTTTGTATTGCCAAAAGGAGTTTTGGAAGCTGCATGTGGGAAGGTTAGTTTGCATGTGGGTCACTCCCATCAACTTATCCCGTGTGAAATTTTGATGTTAATAGTGCTTGAGGCAATTTTTTTTTTCCTTTGAAAATTCTGTTTCTGATTTTCTTTATAGGTTTATCTGTCCTTTTTTTAATTTATTTGGTTAGAATAGGTCTTAAATAGGCTTTATTGAGCAACTCTTCCCTCTCATTTATTGTATCTGAACTACCACTATTATTATAAGTATGAGAACCTACAAGAGGGGAATTAAACTCTAATATATTTCTTTTCCCTTTCATTTATTACGGTATTAGAGTATCGCTGCTTGGTCACTATCTGCTATCCTTTGCATGACTTTCCTGACAAGACAGCTAATATTTCCAAATTCAAAGTTGTTGAACCAAAGTTATCTAATGAAGAATATTAGAAATATTTAAGGTTGAAATCCAACAGTCTACCACAATCATTTACAACTAGGAACATGTTAACAAATTGCATTTCACAATATCTGCACTGTCAAAGTCCATGAATTGAAGAAGTGACTCACCTCTCTAGCAACAAATAGAATATATGGTCTTGTTATATTGAGGTCCCTACAATGATGCCTAGGCTTTGTACTGGCCTCCCATGTCTTGTTAGTAGTATATATGACCTCGTTACGTTAGAAGTATATCACTTCATAGGCTTGGCTGGTTTCTCCTGGAATGTCATTTCCCTCAAATGTCTGAATTGTATTTCCTATACAGATATATTGTAGCAGAATTGTTACTGTTTGCTGGTATTCTTGCTTCAAAGAACATTCCATCTTGTATTTTATTTTACACGTACATATTCTGGATGTAGTTTATTTGATGATTAACTCAATACAAACTTTAGACTGCATTTATGACCTATTCCTGTCTTATGTAAAGTATTGTCAGTAAGAATGGTGTGATATATTGAGAAACTTAATCTTTTAATATTTAGCTTAAGCAAGAGTATTTTTACTGATTATTTTCCTCAAATTTATTCGTATACTAATTTAAATGTGTATATTAATATTAATTTAAAATTCTATCTTTTCTCTGCTTATAGGTGCATGATCATTCCAGAGTATTTGTTCTTGAAATTGGGACTGAAGAGATACCACCTCAAGATGTTGTTGATGCCAGTAATCAAGTATGACTTGTTTTCATCTAATTAAAAATCATGAATACAGTAACCTTCAATTTATCATTTGTTTAACTTCACATATGGATTTCAAGTGTGTTCTTTTTCACTTTTTACGTGATATAATTTATAAATTGTTTCAGCTATTTTCTAGACAACTATTATTATATTTGTATTATGATTTTTCCTGTGAGTTATTATTATTCATTGTTTAATATGGATTTTACTATGCTGGTCACTGTAGCTGAAAGATTTAATGCTGCAACTGCTTGAACGGCAAAGGTTAAACCATGGTGAAGTGCAAGCATTTGCCACTCCACGTAGATTAGTGGTGCGTGACTAAACTTTATCTTTCATATGCAATTCTTTTTTCTTGATGCATTGCATTTTACTTAATTCCTCACCCTTATTGTTCCTACCCTCTAAGTTTTATCTCATTATAATCTATGTTCTGTATTAAATGATAAAATCTTATGTGAAGCATTTGCAATAATTCCTTTCAAGATTAATAGACAGTATCACCAAAATGTATGGATAGAATCATAAATTCAGCCGAAGAACTTTATGTTTTGTTCTTGCATAAAATATTCAAATTTTATAATTCTTCAGATATGAAATGACAGTAATCATAAACTTTTCGTATTGTGAATTTCACAGGTTGCTGTTGAAAATCTTTACACAAAACAGGCTGAAAAGGAGGTTGAAGTTCGAGGTCCTCCTGTTTCAAAAGCATTTGATCATGAAGGAAATCCAACAAAGGTTTTACAATGCTTTAGGTTTTTCTTTTTATCCTAAGTTGATGTTCATGAAATGGTGCCTACATTTATATTATTTTTATCAGGCCATTGAGGGTTTTTGTCGTAGATACTCTGTACCACTGGACCTAGTATACAGAAAGGTCGATGGTGAGTATTCAGAAGCAGAAAGACTTGTTGAGTGAGTGTATTTTACTGTTAATATACCTCTGTATAAGCTCAGTCCTGTAATAGGTACCTGATGTTGCAGGAAAAACAGAATATGTTTATGCACGTGTAAAGGAGTCTTCAAGATATGCTTTGGAGGTTTTTGTTCTTTATTTCTTTGTCTCGCCTTTTTGTGCGTTTTATGTGGTCTGTTAAAACAAGTATTGCAAATGTGAGTGTCTGTTTCTTAAAGGTATTTCCTTAAACCTTTTAATCCTAAACCAATTAAATAGGCCAATATTACTATGACATATTCTAATAATATGATTTATAAATGTTGTATGCAGAGTCAACTGAGCACTTCATTAAATGAAATGAAGCTTAAGATAATAGTGCAATATTGTACCCTTGGTTTCACTAAAAAGTGCTTTGTGAACTTAATAGTCTTAAAGACAACATTTTTGAGATGTATAAACCTAATGGACTGTAGAGAATACCAGCTGTTTTGATGAATCAGTTTTGATTATGTTCAGTTAGTTACCTATGTTAAAGTTGGGAAACTGATTTTGATAGAAGTTCCAATTATCATAACACATTTATGGATATCTAATAGTTAGCCAAAGATACCTAATTTCTTCTATTTACGGTTATACCAGTCATAAATTTGCTTAGTCTTTCCAATTTTTTCTCATCTAATACATAATAAAAGGAAATTCAAGGCAAATTCACTTGAGATAGATTCAAGGGCAATTTCTGACTGCAGTTCCATGATATGATGCAAGAGTTTTGAGATGTGAATCATACATCCTGTCATCTAGGGTTTATTTATCTTGCTTCTTACACATTTTATAGGAAAAATGCTATAGCCACTGATTTGTTCTACTTTTATCAGGTCTTGTCTGAAGATTTGCCTGCTGCTATTGCTAAAATTTCATTTCCAAAGACAATGCGTTGGAATTCTCAGGTATGCTAAATTTTTAAGTGGGTATAACTAGGCAACACGACACTTTATCAGCGTAGATCATAAAACATCTGAAGATAGATAGCTTTTGTCGTGAACTAACTAACTCTCCCAAAAGCTAAGTTGTTAGGTGAATTGAAGATACATGAGTAACTTTTTATCTAAGACCCCCTCTTATGCACAGCCCTTTTGTGCTTCAAACATGGACATTGCACGGGCCCATTGTCCATCATACCTGTTCGCTGATACTGAATTTTGACTTTTAGTACTTGAAAGAATGGGGGCAACAAACTAGCGATCACATGATTATAGAGACTCTGATGTCATATCACAAACCAACACTTCCGAAAGCTTAAGTTATTAGGTGAAAACATTGGGATGATTTTATATTACATTTCTGGAGATCACTAGACTTAGGGATGGTTTTAATATTAAGTTTCTAACATAGTGATTAGTATATACTAATAATAGGGTATTGATAATAAATGCCCTAAAGGTATATAGTTAAAAACCATTGAATACTCTCGGTTACTGAAAAGAACAAGTATTAAATAACTTGTGTTTTTAATATAATCAATGTTTTTTCATTAAATATTTTATACTTTTGTTTCCTTAACTAGTTTATTAGGACATTCAATTTGCCTGTTGTCATAGAACAGTCGAATGAGAAGCAGGAAAAAGGAGTGAATGTTGACTCAGAGGATGCATTGGACAAAACAAACTATTCTCTGCATCATTAAGTTATAAATAATTGAAATTCATATAATGCTATCATGGGGTTTTATTGTGGAGTGAAGGAAATCACAGGTTACATGAATTAACATGTTTTGAAACTTTTAATGCAGGTGATGTTTAGCAGGCCTATCCGTTGGATTTTAGCTCTTCATGGAGATGTAGTTGTCCCATTTACGTTTGCTGGGGTGACAAGGTAATTTATTCTTTTTAGGTATTATCTCTACTTTGCCCTCTCCTAAACCATGTGTCATACCGGACTTTGTGCCTTTTTTTTGTCATAGACACCATTTCAACAGAATTCCATGTGAGCTGTATGCTTACTCATAACTGTTTCCATGTCTTTTGAATAGATTTTATAAACTAAACAGTGTTAGCTGACCCCCTATTAAAGAGGTGCTTACTAATTAGTCTAAGTTGTCTGTTTGTAACAGTTAGTCAATTAGAGAGGAATATAGATGGTTGAAAATTATTATAAACTGGGTTTTTACATTGCGGTTTCAGTGGCAATGCATTACATTATACTATGTTTTTTGCAGTTATGAACAGTGAATAATAACGTCGGCTATGAACAGTGTGAACAGTGATGGCAACAAACAATTCTTATTTATGTTGTTGGAATAGCTACTCAATAATTACTTTATTCATTTCTTTTCACTTATCCTCCCTCAGTATTTTTATTATACTGAAGATGGCTCACCAGAAACAAGAATATCATGAGGGAGTGTGAGATTTCTACATAGCGAAAAGTAAAAAGATCAAAGAATAAAACTAGGGAAATAATATCTTGGCCAATTATTCCAAGGCTTAGCTGACACACAATTTTGTTAAGCTTTGTGTTGTTTATTAGTTTATTATCTGATAAGTGTGAATAACGATTTCCATGTTTGTATATATTATACAGCGGAAACATGTCTTGTGGTCTTCGTAATACTTCTTCAGCTGTTGTCCAGGTGCATGCCTGAAGCACACTTTTCTACAACTGCAAATTAAGCTTGTTTTCTTTATCACTCTCACTTTTATTCTATGACTTTTAGTTTGATGCATGGTTGAAAGAACATATTTCTTTGAGAAATATCTGTCCATATGCATGTCTGATTCTGTATGTGTCTAGTAAAACCCTTCCATTTGTGTGTAAATTTATACCAATGGTTCCAGATCGCTGCTTCATGTAGAGAAAGTATCAAATCTGACATGAACAAGGGCAGAGGATAGTAAAATCTGATTTAATTGATAGGAGAAATTCACATAACTATATTGAGATTAAAACTTATATCAGTGTACTCAGAAAAAAAGTTAAGAATATGTCTACGGCTTATGATGAAAAATCTTTAATAAACCCAAGATATAAATTAATATAATTAATCTTTCCAGAAAAATGTTACAAAGTGGATCTGTGGAGTTTTTCTCATGGTGATGTATAATTCTGCCCGTCATATGCAAGGAACATGTCGACTCAGGTAAATTTAGAACATTTATTTCTTACTAGAGAATTATAGGGAGATATTAAACATAAGATTTAAGCTTGGGCTATGAATGGGAAGAATGCCTGAGGTATTATTTGTGATAGAATGATGCCCCTGAACTTAAAGCTGTAAAGACATTTTGACCTCGTGGTCATGGGACCAACAGTGCAGTGGTTATGTCACAGAATGATGTTGGGTCATAAAGTGCTAACCAGAACATAAATTCTATTTGGATGATGACTTTTGGTGGATGTGTGGTAAACAAGAAAAGGATAAGATTAGTAATGAATGTATTAGATAAGAAGTTGGGGGTGGCACCTCTTTACGTAAAGATGATAAAAAGTTGAACATGTGAGAAGAAGACCAATAAAAACCCTAGGTAGAATGGTTGATCAAATTGGATAGTTCAAAATATTTAGAGTGGAAGTAAACTCAAACTTAAATTGAAACCTTATAAGAGGAATTTGATTAACCTTTTTAAGGAATTGTCTTTTGATAGAACAAAATGGTATAATTTGATTCATATAATTTGGTTGAGTTAGCGAATTTGTTTTTTATTGTTTTTCTTTGGTTAGTGTTTGCTTTAGTTTCTAACAGTCTTTGCAAATTAGTTTTTTTCAATTCTAGTCAGCTTTATTGGTGTCCATCCATATTGTTTTTGTACCTTGAGTTGGGATGATTGCATATGTCGTAAAGATATATTTACATTAGTATGTGTGGTCAATATAATGGTTGCCATACTTTTTGTTTTCTTTGTTCTCTATTGTATCCTTTTCATTTTTAATAAGGGACTTTTACATTCTTTTACATAAGGAACCATGCTATATTAATCGCAGGTGGAAAAGGCAGAATCTTATTCAGTTGCAATTAACAATGCAGGAATCAAAGTTTCAGTTGAGGTACAATTGATAAGTTGTTAATAAAAAAATTCATACATACATGCATATATATAATTGCAAATATATCTAAATAATTAGATTGGGTACTTTTTCAGGACCGTAAGAAAATTATTTTTGAGCAATCTAATGCATTAGCAAAAGGTGTAAATGGCCAAATTCTTATTCCAAAAGGTTTGCTTGACGAGGTAAAAATTTTTGTTCCTTCTAATTAATGTTGTTCACGTGCGTTCACTTCTAAGAATTCCCTTTTATATTTAATATTAGGTTGTAAATCTTGTTGAGGCTCCTTTTCCCGTGCTTGGAAAGTTTAAAGAAACCTTCTTAGATCTTCCAAAAGATCTTTTAACAATGGTGAGCATTTCACTTTTTTCTGGCTTTTTAATTTTTGTTTGGAATCCGTTTCTGTTGATCATTAAGCCAATCCAAATCATAGTTCCATCTCAGATAGTGTGCATGGGCATGCTTATTTATAAGATGGATGATGTCCGCATTCTTTTTTTTTTTTTTTTTAGATGTTATTTTTTTTTTTTTTTTTTTTTTTTTTAGAAGTGATATTGCAGTATGTAAAATTACTCTATGCTTGTTCTTTGTAATATTTAAATTGTGCCCTTTTTTATTTTGAAGAGAATTATTGGAAAACCACCTTAATTGTGGTCAACTCTAGCCTGTTGGGAGAATTATTGGAAAACCATCGTATTTATATTCCTAAATTAGCTTTCCAGCCTTGTGTACATGTGTTAGGTGCCTCCTCAAAGAATAGAAAGAAGATAGAGAAAAACATATACTAAGACTCTTCTTTCTGTATTATTTTAGCAGTTATCAACTCTGAGCATAGAATCAGCTTACAAAGGAAATCTCCTCCTTTTACATAGGGCATTCCCTGTCACAACAACTGAAAACTCTCCTTCCCCCTCACCCCACAAGATAAAACTATATATGGACTTTCTCGGAAAGTCTCACCCCAACTAAACTTCTTAACTATTTATATTTCTAAATTTCTTTCTACAATACACTTTCCACTCCTTCTCATTACTTCCATGTCTCACATGACTGATGTATTCTTGGCATAAATGAATGAAATCAATTTATTCTACCCTAAGTCCTGAGAGTTAGATACGTCACTCTTCCGTTTTCTGTTTTTCCTTCATGACAATTGCAATTCTCTAGTCTAAATATAGGTGTCTGTAACAGAATTTCAACTCTTTTCTGAATGTAAATTTTCAATTTTAAAAGCAGTTTTTTATTCAATAGGCATTGTATTATATCCTTAGATTAGATCAAATACTAAGAAAAGGAAATTCATCAAGAAAGCAAATTAAAGTAGAGAGTTAGAGAAGGCCTGCGCATGTGAAGTAAAATTAACCAATATTAACAGCACCAATTATTCTATACATTTACTTTTAACTACTATTGAAGTAAAAATTAACAATATTTTAGATATATAGTTCACCATGAATTCAAGTGAATGCAATTGGACATTTTCTAGATGTAAGTTAATCATTCCTTATTTTAGAGAAAATTTGCTGCAGTAGAAAATTACTACAGAACTGGGACAGCACATTACAGACATGTTGGGAGAAAAACAATGAGAGACCTGCGCTTTTTGTAGTATGTCACTATTGTCAATCCTATTCATAGAAGCCCGGGCAAAAAAATGACATTAGGGGGCTGAGTTTGCAAATGTGTTTAAATTGTAAGGTAACTATCTATAACATGGAACTAAAAATGTTATTGCTTTCAAAATCAGACCTATTGTTGAACTAGTAAAGACACCGGTTCTTGATTTATTGGTCTAACTATTCAAAATAGTGAGAATTAGGTATGTATTTTTCAATATTATATAACATGTTTTGTGGCAAAATATATGAAATCATATGACCTAAGGTGAAGTAAAGAGCACTACTCAGGTCAAAATAGTTCGCTCCCTTGACCCTGGGAGTTAACATTTAATTTATAGGTAAAGTAGTTACAAAAATAATAGCCGATTAACAAAATATCTAATGTCTCCTATACAATAATATCTTTTAATAAAATACCAAGTAGTCACAAGACAGACTTAGGTCCAATTTCTGGGTCCATAAACTTTAGGTCGGCGTTGGGATGTCTGATCCATTTTCGTGAATCAGGTCAGGCTCTTGACGAGGATGGTAGAAAATCCAAGTTAGGTAAAACTATAATCTAAGATAAAAGGATAGTTGAAATTGATAATAATTGTAAATAAAGCAAATTTTATTTAAAAATGTACATAAACTTTAATACAATTTCGGATTTAATAAAGAGTTTGCATGATATTACCAAGGAAAGTTGGCAGAGCAGTGATGAAGACTAGATTCAAGATTCTGAGGGGCATCGTTCAAGTCATGAGGAAGTATTGAATTTGTTATATAACTTGAAGCTTTCATCAGCAAAACTATGTCAAATTCAGCAGTTTGTGATTGCACCAATTTAGTGGTTTTCAGCACCAACTGTCGGTTCTGTTATATATATATATATATATATATATATATATATATATATATATATATGTGTGTGTGTGTGTGTGTGTGTGTGTGTGTGTGTGTGTGTGTGTGAGGTTTTGAAGAATATGGAAAATAGAAGCTTACTATTGTGCACCATGCCCGCAGGTTATGCAAAAGCATCAAAAGTATTTTGCTGTATGTGATGCAAATGGACAATTATTGCCTTATTTCGTTGCTGTAAGTTCTTTCCATTAATTAGTCTTCTAAAATAAGTAGCTTCATATTTTGAAATTTTATTTATTAAATGGCATGGTATTTTCTCAGGTTGCAAATGGAGCAATTGATGAGACTACTGTGAGGAAAGGAAATGAAGCTGTGCTCAGGTGTTCTTTTCTCAACTAATTGTGTCATATATTTTATTGAAAAAGAGATGCCCAGGCTCCTCCTGGGTTTGGTGTCCTTGACGAGTTATCAAACATTTATTAGTTGTTGGTTGTATTTGATGGCTTTTGTCAAGGGCAAACTCTCCTTACTGTTTAAGCTAATGGTAAAGATACATTAATGGTTTTATCTTTCGAGCACAGTGCTCCTTAGGCTTGAAGCTGAGAAAATACACAATATCACTCTAGTTTGTGCTGAAATTAACTTCATTTAGAAGAATTGAAGCAACATGAATGAAACTCTTGACTACTTGGACTCAAAGCTCTAATACCCTTTAATGGTAAATTTCATCTTAAAGCCAATTAGCATTAGGCAATGTTATCCAACAGAATATAATCCAAACTCGGAGAATTGAGGCAAACAATGTGGGACTTTCCAGCACCACTCATCCACAGATGCCTACCAAACAAAGCAGGCCTATCAGAATAGACAACTATCAAGATGAGTTAGAGGCTTTAATACCAAGCTATATTTCAACTTAAAACCAATTGACATTGAGTAGAGTTGTCCAATATATATATATATATATATATATATATATATATATATATATATATATATATATATATATATATATAAGACTTACT
>Ga0214545_1012607_pt1 | contig 10926 bp, 10 predicted proteins | sample CNSS4metaG_FD_160064 | JGI IMG/M metagenome (GOLD analysis project Ga0214545, IMG submission 160064) | Root nodule microbial communities from cowpea collected in UCLA plant growth center, Los Angeles, California, USA - CNSS4 | ecosystem: Host-associated > Plants > Roots > Nodule | place: USA...
AATATAAAAATTTATTTTTTTTTATTTTTTTTATACAAAAAAAAAATAAATATATATATATATATATATATATATATATATATATATATATATATATATATATATATATATATATATATTAAAGTGAAAAAACTATATTAAAATAATCAATATTTATGTAATGCCTTATCTTTTTCGCCGTGTTTTGTTCCTACCATATATCTTATTATGTTTTTATTTCTAAAATAATAATATGGCTGATGTTTATAAATTTTTAGATGATGTTAATTTTCAATATTATTTATAGAATAAATAAAATGGAAATAAGACAAAACTCGAAATTGTATTAGGTATGCGATGTTGTTGAATTAAATTCAAAGTTTCTGTCTTAAGAGATTAATTTTATAGTTCAAAGTCAAAGGCCAAAATTAATTAAAAATCAATCATAAACTATGCATATGTTTTGTACTTATTTTTATTAATTATAATAATTGAATCTGATAAACACCCCTTAGTCAAGAATGATGTCGCCATTATTTGCATTAGATGTTGTAATTCATCATAATGAAGTCAATATTTGCTACCATAATTAGGAACATACATACACATAAGTGATGATGAAATTTATAAAGGGTTGGACATACATAACCCCACACATGTCACATCACATCACATCACATACATCACATAACGTGTCGTTTTCGTTTTTAACTGTTATTTTTCCTTATCCAACTTCGAACCAACATCACTGTATATATCAGCCTCTTACTTCACATCATTGCTTATGTAATGTAAGAGCAACCATGTAGCTTTCAATAAAAATTAATCAAAGCTTCATATTAAAAAAATGAAAATATTAAATAAGAAAAAATGAATAAAAAGTTTGATGTAAATTATATTAATTTGATTAATTAAAATAAGTAATGATCAAAATAATTTTAGTTAGTATTTAATAAAAATAAATATATTTAAAATTGATATGTGACTTAGCATGGAATATTTATTGAATAAAATAAAAAAATATTCATTAGAAATGTCTAAAAATTAAATTTTATATTGAATAAATAATTACTTTTTTATAAAAACATGATTTTAAAGTTTATTAAGAGAAAAATTGATGAAATAGTTTGTAACATATTATTTTTTTAACTTAATAATATTTGTAAGAAATCATTTATTTATTTATTACTAAATAAAATTTTAACACGAATAATTAAACTAGTATAATAATTTAGAAGAAAAGTAAATACAACATTTTTTATTGTATTAATTTAATTTTTTTTTACTGAAAATTGTAAGAAGTAAACTTTTTATTATTATTCCATGTCAACTCAAATATATAGTTATTAATTTTTATATTATTTTCTAATTTCAGAAATTTAAAACCATATATTAAAAATTTAATAATGCAATGTCAATAACATAGTATTGTCATTTTATTCTCAGTAAGGGACAGTTAAAAGAAAACTTAATCAACTCCTAAATTTCAAGAACATTAAGATTAATCGTGTTTAAGGAAAATAAATAAATTTAAAATATCAAGAAAAAGTATGAGTATTAATATAAAAAATTATCTTTAACTTTGACAAAAAGACAAAATTTTAATACAATATTTATTATCTTAACTCTGATTTTATTTTGTTTTTGTAAATATTACTATTACAATATATGCATAAACACTTAATTCAATTTAAATAATAATAACAAAAAAGGACAATATATTACGTAAAATTTTTCTTCTATACAATTCCTCTTGTTTTTCCATCACATTTTGAGTTGACTTTCCAAACCAGATAAATCTTGTAGTGAATATGTACACATTTATAAAAAAGAAAAACCCCAATAAATCCACACCCAAAATCTGAGTAACAGTTCCAAGGTACAAGAGAGATAACATAACATAATGAGTGATGTCAGCTTCCACATTTCCAATTTGGTTCCTTTCCTAAAAAGAAAGCAAAAGACAAAACAAACTAAACCAAGTTGTTGCATGCCATGGTCGTGGCCACCTTCAACGTCTCCCTCATTTGCAAGCAACATCAACAACCCAGCTATGTTATGTCTGTGTTCATGCTATTTTATGTCACACTCTCCCACCAAGTTTGACACGTTGACATAAATGACATACCTTTATCATCTCACTCCTGTTCCTTCTCCATCTCTCTCTCTCTCTCTCTCTCCCTATATATACATCCCAACACCTTTGTTAGATCTCAATCACCCAAAAGGGAAAGAAAAAAGCTACTGGGTCATGCAAAACAAGAGCAAAAGAAACAAACTTTAAAGTAGATATTTCTCCAGATTTGTAGTTTCTTCTGGGTACTGTTTGTCTGCAGTTCAAGTGGGGTGCCATAAAGGTTCAGACTTTGCTTGAGATACATGGAGGGTGGGGGTAGTTTAAGGATTGGAAGTTCATCCATTTGGAGGAACAGTGACGCAGAGATATTCTCAAACTCATTCGAACAGGAGAATGATGAAGAGGCTCTCAAATGGGCTGCTATTCAGAAGCTTCCCACGGTTGCACGTTTGAGGAAAGCTTTGCTCACCTCACCTGATGGGGAAGCCAATGAGATCGATGTACAGAAACTTGGGTTGCAAGAAAAGAGAGCTTTGCTTGAAAGACTCGTCAGAACTGCAGAAGAGGACAATGAGAGGTTTTTGCTCAAGCTCAAGAGCAGAATCGATAGGTGAGAATCTCACTCTCGTTTCATTCTTCTTGATTTTAATACAAACGCACTAATGGCTTCTCCTATTTTTCTTCCTCTTGGATTGGATAATATTAGAGTTGGAATTGATCTTCCTACCATAGAGGTTCGTTTTGAGAACTTGAACATCGAAGCAGAAGCTCGTGTAGGAACTAGAGCTTTGCCTACGTTCACTAACTTCATGGTTAATATAGTGGAGGTGAGTATATCAGTACCTATTTAATTATATGGTCGAACTTGCTAAATGATCTTAGCGAAGTAACTAACTTGACGTTTTGTTTCATTTGTGTTCTTCAAGGGCCTGATGAACTCTCTTCATATACTTCCAACCATGAAACAACATTTAAACATTCTCCAGAATGTTAGTGGAAAAATAAAGCCTGGCAGGTACTGATGTTGTGTTATTGTCATTGATATCTCTTTGGAGGACTAATATAACACGATTTTTCCGTTTTTTATTCTTCAGAATGACATTGCTTTTAGGCCCTCCAAGTTCTGGGAAAACCACACTCCTGTTAGCCTTGGCTGGAAAACTTGATCCAAAACTGAAGGTAATGATTTTTGTTACGAAAATCATTTATTTTTGTGTAACAGTGTTAGCATGCTTTTAGTTCTGTTTTCTTATCTTAAAGCTCTAGCTAATATTCTGCTACTTCTTGATCAGATCTCTGGAAAGGTAACTTATAATGGTCACGGGATGAATGAGTTTGTACCCCAAAGAACCGCTGCTTATGTGAATCAAAATGATCTTCACATCGGAGAGATGACAGTTAGAGAAACCTTGGCCTTCTCGGCAAGAGTCCAAGGAGTTGGACCTCGTTATGGTTAGTTCATCGGAATTCTTTATGCTTACACTCATTATTAAATTCAATATTCCAAACACAGGTTGACTTTTTTGAGGAAATTAACTCTTGACTATGTCTAACATCTGTAGACTTGCTAGCGGAATTGTCCAGAAGAGAAAAGGAGGCAAGCATCAAGCCTGATCCAGATATTGATGCCTACATGAAGGTAATGATTTTTTTTTTTCTGCCAAGAATGTGTTTTTCATATTTGACTTGCATTCAGTAGCGTTTCAGACCAAAGTGTGAAAGAAAAATATGACAGCTTAACAAGTTTTTAATATCAAAAGCTGTTTGGTTTTAGAAATTGGAATGACTGATGACTAATTGGTTGTTCTTTTGACTCATAATGCTCAGGCTGTAGCATCTGAAGGCCAGAAGGCAAATATGATAACAGACTACGTACTGAGGGTAAAATTTATACATTAAAACCAATCTCTGATCATTTTCCATCCATGTCATATTTCGGTTAAAAGACTCTTGTTTCTTGGATATGCATTTGCAGATTTTGGGACTAGAGGTTTGTGCTGATACCGTTGTAGGAAATGCTATGTTAAGAGGTATCTCTGGTGGACAAAGGAAACGTGTTACAACAGGTAAAGTTAACCTGATTTCAATCTTGAAGTGTATCTTGTTTAATCTCCTGAAAGTTTGATTCCAAGATTCTATTAGTTAATAATTATATATCTATGAATACAGGGGAGATGCTGGTTGGACCAGCTAAAGCACTTTTCATGGATGAAATATCCACTGGGTTGGATAGCTCAACAACTTTTCAAATTGTGAATTCACTGAAGCAATATGTTCACATTCTCAAAGGAACCACAGTCATCTCGCTGCTGCAGCCAGCACCAGAGACTTACAATCTATTTGATGACATTATTCTACTCTCTGATAGTCACATTGTGTATCAGGGTCCCCGTGAGCATGTCCTTGAATTTTTCGAATTAATGGGTTTTAAATGTCCTGAGAGGAAAGGGGTGGCAGACTTTTTGCAAGAGGTAAGTGTTCTTGTGTATTGTCTCAACAACTCAATCTGTCTGCTCTGGTAAAAGGGGGTTTCATACATTTAATTTTCATCATTAATATGTTATGTTATAGGTAACATCAAGGAAGGATCAGGAGCAGTACTGGGCACACAAAGATCAACCTTATAGATTTGTCACAGCCAAAGAGTTTTCAGAGACACATAAATCATTTCATGTTGGGAGAAGCCTTGCTCAAGAACTTGCTACTGAATTTGACAAGTCCAAGAGTCACCCAGCTGCCTTGACAACCAAAAAGTATGGAGTGGGAAAATGGGAGTTGCTAAAAGCTTGCTTGTCCAGAGAATATTTACTTATGAAACGCAATTCATTCGTTTACACCTTCAAGCTTTTCCAAGTAGGTTTTGAAATTGAATGCTTCATTTTTTTGTCTTATCATTATCATCTAATGCTGTTATTTTCTTACTGATAACTTTCCCCTCCTTTCAGCTCGCAGCATTGGCAATTATTGCCATGACCATTTTCTTCCGGACAGAGATGCACAGAGATTCAGTGACTCATGGAGGCATATATGTGGGTGCCTTGTTTTATGGCGTTGTTGTGACTATGTTCAATGGATTGGCTGAACTTTCCATGGTTGTTTCAAGGCTTCCTGTTTTCTACAAACAAAGGGATTATCTTTTTTTCCCTTCATGGGTGTATGCTCTTCCTGCATGGATCCTAAAATTCCCTTTGACTTTTATGGAAGTGGGTGTTTGGGTATTCCTTACCTACTATGTCATTGGTTTTGATCCACATGTTGGAAGGTAAAAAACCTATGCTTTCACATGTACTCATCAAACTAGTAAATTAGTACTTTCTCTATTGTATAATTTTCTATTTGAATCCTATTAATAACTAATAGAGCATTTATATGTCAACTTAATGCAGATTGTTTAGGCAATACCTTGTTCTTGCACTTGTAAATCAAATGGCTTCGGCACTGTTCAGATTAATTGCAGCAGTTGGGAGGGAAATGACAGTGGCTCTAACACTTGGGTCGTTTACACTGGCCATCCTTTTTTCTATGAGTGGTTTTGTCCTATCAAAAGGTATCAAGGATACAGAACTAAACATTCTAGGCTTTGTCACTTTATGTTCTACACTAACAATGCATCTTTGTGCCCTTTAATCCCCCAGACAACATAAAAAAATGGTGGCTATGGGGCTTCTGGATATCACCTATGATGTATGGGCAAAATGCTATGGTAAATAATGAGTTTCTTGGGGAAAGATGGAGACATGTAAGTTTTAACTAATCTGTATTTTTATTTTCATGCCTTCCAATGGTTTATAATATAAATAATATGACATTTGATTTGAACATATTTTCCCATGACAGGTTCTACCAAACTCTACTGAGCCTCTAGGAGTTGAAATTTTGAAATCTCGGGGATTCTTCACTCAGTCATATTGGTACTGGATAGGTGTTGGAGCTTTGATTGGATATACATTACTCTTCAACCTTGGCTACATCCTTGCCCTTAAATACTTAAATCGTGAGTACCTTAAATGTATGACAAACTACCAAAAGGTATGCCTGTGTACTAACTTCACAAAATTAATCATGCAGCATTTGGGAAACATCAGGCTGTTATATCAGATGAATCTCAAAGCAATGACCAGAATGGTGGTAGTAAAAAGGGAACTAATGTGATGAAGAACACAAAACATAGCTTTTCTCAGTACTCAAATAAAGGTAATTCAATACCAACTGCAAATGAATAATATCTATATATACATAAGTAATATTTGATTTCAATTCACCTTACACCTTAAGGCTAACATTGGGGTTACTTCAGTGAGAAATGGTGAAAGTACAAGTGGAAGCACTTCTCCCCATACTTCATCTACTAGGCACGAAGCAGTTGATGCAGAGACAAATCATAACAGGAAAAGAGGAATGGTTCTTCCATTTGAACCTCATTCCATCACCTTTGATGATGTAACATATTCTGTCGACATGCCAGTGGTAATGTGGAAACAAAAAAAAAAAAACAAATTGAAAATGCTTGTGTTTATCTTTTCTAGCATTCTTGTGACATGAAATTATTAAATACTTGCAGGAAATGAGGAACAGAGGTGTTGTTGAGGATAAATTGGTTCTTTTGAAGGGTGTCAGTGGAGCTTTCAGGCCAGGTGTTCTCACTGCTCTAATGGGTGTGACTGGTGCTGGAAAAACAACTCTGATGGATGTACTTGCTGGTAGAAAAACTGGGGGTTATATTGGCGGAAATATCACAATCTCTGGTTATCCAAAAAAGCAAGAAACATTTGCAAGGATTTCTGGATACTGTGAGCAAAATGATATCCACTCTCCTCATGTTACAGTCTATGAATCCCTGCTTTATTCAGCATGGCTTCGGTTGTCCCCAGAAATCAATGATGAAACAAGGAAGGTTAGTTTAGCTTTTTAGTTTTGCATACGAGGATAACTGGTTTGAACACTTGAATATTCACGAGTATCTTTTATGAATGTATTAGCTCCAAAACTAGTACCTTTCACCAATCCTGGTTGGAACCATCATGTCATCAAACAACTAAAGTTACAAAAGGTTCCTTTAATCATCGTTACCAAGTTTGACAGTGTTAAATGGTTGCAGATGTTCATTGAGGAAGTTATGGAACTTGTGGAACTGAAGCCACTGAGGCACGCATTAGTTGGATTACCTGGTGTTAATGGTCTCTCAACTGAGCAACGGAAGAGGTTGACTATTGCAGTTGAACTTGTCGCAAATCCTTCCATAATATTCATGGATGAGCCAACTTCTGGGCTAGATGCAAGAGCTGCTGCAATTGTCATGAGAGCAGTTAGGAACACAGTAGACACAGGAAGAACAGTTGTCTGCACCATCCATCAGCCAAGCATAGATATATTTGAATCTTTTGATGAGGTAACTAACATAGGAAGAATTTAAAAAAGTAGCAATTTCAATTTGTTCTCTTCCATTTCTGAGTTTCTAATCCTTTTTTTGTGTCACTATGAATGCAGCTTTTGCTAATGAAGCAAGGAGGGCAAGAAATATATGTGGGGCCACTTGGACATCATTCTTCCCATTTAATTAGTTACTTTGAGGTAGAAAATTTGCATTGATAAATAAGGATCACTGAATTCGTGTTTTGCTTCATATCATTAACTTCATGTGCATACTTTCATCTTGAAGGAAATCCAAGGTGTCAGTAAGATTAAAGATGGCTATAATCCAGCAACATGGATGTTGGAAGTCTCAACTTCAGCAAAAGAAATGGAATTGGGGATCGATTTTGCACAGGTGTACAAAAGTTCAGAGCTATACAGGTACTTTCAGTTGTGTGAAGTGTAATCAAACTGTAGAGTAGAACTCAGATATAATTCACTGAAAGAACTTATAATGCAAAAAGTACAAGCCTTTTTTTATGACAGTGTAGAATGTTTACTGATATTTAAACTTTGGCATTTTTTTTCAGGAGAAACAAAGGACTTATTAAAGAATTGAGTACTCCAGCTCCTGGTTCCAAAGACCTTTATTTTCCTTCACAGTACTCAACTTCATTCTTCACTCAATGCATGGCTTGCTTATGGAAACAACATTGGTCTTACTGGCGCAATCCTCTATACACTGCCATTAGATTTCTTTACTCCACCACTGTAGCTGTTGTGATCGGTAGCATGTTTTGGAACCTTGGCTCCAAAATGTAAGAACAAAACAATCCACAAACTTAGAAATGTTATAGCTTCAAACTATTACAACCTGTAACTAGCATTTGATCTAACAGTAAATTTTGACATCAATCTTTGCAGTGACCTACAACAAGATCTTTTTAATGCCATGGGCTCCATGTATGCTGCTGTTCTTCTTATTGGCATTAAGAATGCTAATGCAGTGCAGCCAGTGGTTGCTGTTGAAAGAACTGTCTTCTACAGGGAAAAAGCAGCTGGAATGTATTCAGCTTTGCCATATGCTTTTGCTCAGGCAAGCAATTCCTTTTATCAAAAACTTTTCCTCTGAGTGTTTCTATATCCTCACAAGTCCTACATTGTCCTAGGCTGCAACATGTCTCTTAGGAAATTGTACACATCAGTAATTGGTTTCAATATGGAGTATAACACTGCTAATATGCATAACCTCTGCATTTTTTCTGATATTGATCTTCTTGTTTTGCAGGTTGTAATTGAGCTTCCATATGTTCTAGCACAAGCTGTGGTATATGGCATCATAATCTATGCCATGATTGGTTTTGAATGGACTGTGACTAAAGTTTTCTGGTACCTATTCTTCATGTACTTCACCTTCCTAACCTTCACCTACTATGGCATGATGTCAGTGGCAGTGACCCCAAACCAACACATTTCTTCTATAGTTTCCTCTGCATTCTATGCAGTGTGGAATCTCTTCTCAGGATTCATAGTCCCAAGACCAGTAAGTTTTGTCTCCCTTTCAAACTCATGCACTATTGTAGATTAGTACTTTCCAAGCACAGAAGAATATCTTAATGTATTTTATCTTATTTTGATCTTCTTTTATGTATAATGACAGAGAATCCCAGTGTGGTGGAGATGGTACAGTTGGATTAACCCTGTAGCATGGAGTTTGTATGGATTGGTGGCTTCACAATATGGAGATATACACAAAAACATGGAATCTAGTGACGGAAGAACAACAGTAGAAGGGTTTGTAAGAAGCTACTTCGGTTTTGAGCATGATTTTCTTGGAGTGGTTGCAGCTGTGATGGTTGCATTCCCAGTGGTTTTTGCATTGGTCTTTGCTATATCAGTGAAGATGTTCAATTTCCAACGGCGTTAAGAACACGTTCAAGTAGTATTTATTTAGTATAGGATGTTCCATGTAACATGTGGTAACAAAATGTTCACATAACTTTCTGAATTCTTTTATTTACCTGGTGGAAATCCACCGATAGGGTAGGTCAAAAGTATTGGAAAATTTAGGTAGATTCCATGAGATCATGGATTTAAATCTTGTAAAAAAAAAGTGTATCATATTGATAATATTAACATATGTAACACCTTATGCAACACTCCTTTTTTTCAGAAACACAATCAAACCCACTCTCATTTTCTTCTTCTCTGCAAACTCAACTCTCCCCTCTGTCTCCCTCTCTCTGACCCTTGCCTCCATCTCACCAACCTTGCTTCTTGATTAGGTCCTGAAGAAGAAGCTACGCCTGAGCCTTCTGCTGCCTCCACTCATAGCCTCTCATCTCCTAGGTAAGTTTTCCTTGCAGCTTCAATTCTGAATTCGAAATTCAACTCGAAATTCTGCTTCCATTCAGAGTCTAATCCAGTGCTCATGCTTCCTGTGTGATTTGATGATAAATTCTTCTAGGTTCAGCTGAGGAATTCTGCTCCCCTCTTCTAGGTTGTCTTCACCCAAACTTTAACTCAAGAATAGGTAAGGGAAGCTAACTCTGTAACTCATTTTGATGTGAATTGTGTTCGTGAGTGCTTTAATTGCATGATTGCTTGTTTAATTGATGTTTGAGACTGCTGGTGTGTGAAATTGAGTGGGAGATGTTCTTGAGCGAGCTTGCATGTGCAGAACAGGGAGGATTTCCTGGTAGTTTCGCCTAGGCGAGTTGGTTTCGCCTAGGCGAGTTGGTCTCGCCTGAGCGAAAATACCAGAAGCTCACCCTTGTCATTGTGCGAAATCTCGTCTAGGCGAGCTGAGGTCGCCTGAGCGAGATGACATCTCGTCTAGGCGAGCCAGTTTAGCCTGAGCGAGAGTTCGCCCAGGATTTGTAATTCGCCACTGTATGATGTCTCGCCCAGGCGAGATCAACTCGCCTAAGCGAGATAGACTCTCTAGCTTAGGCGAGACCCTCTAGCCTAAGCGAGACTCCCTGCAGAAGATTGGTTTTCCCACTGTTTTGATTTCTTGATGCTAGATTGGTTGCTTTAAGATGATGATGGTTGATATTGTATGTGATCCTTATGCATGTTGGACTGTGTGATGGAATTGAGTGTGAATTTGATGTGAATGGAAGTATGTTAGAGTTAGGATGTCAAGGGAAATCCTAAGGAATGTGGTTTAGTAAATGTAAGGGCATGAGGACTCAGATTGGTGATATCCTGACGCTTCCAGTAACCATTAAGACTCAAGTAGAGTATGATGGATTACGTCGGGGGAAGTAGCAGGAGGTCCTGGTCTATGAATCCGATCCATCATAGAGGTGATGGGATTTACCTTGAGAGTGGTTGGGGTGAATACCCCTTGTGCCTAAAACTCTGCAGAGTTTAGGAACCATCTCAAGTGCAAGTCACCAAGAGCTCCAATGCCACTTACATAATCCGGATATCGAGTCTAGAATGGCGTGTGGTGTTATAGTTGGAATTAATTGGATGATTTTTGATAGACTGTTTAATGAATCCTGTTTTCT
>Ga0214545_1012619_pt1 | contig 10915 bp, 7 predicted proteins | sample CNSS4metaG_FD_160064 | JGI IMG/M metagenome (GOLD analysis project Ga0214545, IMG submission 160064) | Root nodule microbial communities from cowpea collected in UCLA plant growth center, Los Angeles, California, USA - CNSS4 | ecosystem: Host-associated > Plants > Roots > Nodule | place: USA...
ATAAAAATGATTAAAAAATAAAAAAAAAAAAAAAAACGCAACTTGCAATTCGTCCCTTTCGTATCTCACGTTCATTTCATCAGTGGGAAAATAGGGTTTAGTGGGATACGAACAGAAGGAAGAAAAAGGTTAACGATAAAAACTGTAGATTAATAATAATTCAGAAAATCTGAAAAGTTCCTTAAACAACATTTTTGTTGGTCAAAGAAATGCCTCCCACTATGTAATACGATAATGATGATTCCCATTACACACAGCATTGACATGACATGAACAGCTATAAATATCAATTTCTCCATTAACCATTCTCTTTTATATCTTTCTTCATTCCTCAACTCTTCAACCAAATCTTCTATCACTTTTTCTTTTTTTCAATTGTGGTTAGACTACTTCCAACGCACCTCACACTCACTAAGCAATCTTCAATCACTTCTTTTTCTGAAAAAAGGAGAAATTCTTTTGAAAGTTGAACCAGTTGCTTTAGTATTCATATAATTATTTGTTGACTAGGACCAAAACAATTACCAAAAATTATTGCCCACAAACAATTAAAGTATTCATTAATGCTGAAGGATAAACTAGCATTATGTAAGATTCTCATTTTCCTATAAATTCTCTTTGTTTTTTTTTTCATGCATGTCTTTCTTTGTAGATTTAGATTTTATTCTGTTATTCTTCTTCTTCTTTTTTTATATGGTTAAACATTTACAATCTATCTTCACTCATTTTTACTGTTTTTTTTTATCTTGTTTAGATTATTTTTTCTTCTTACTTATAGTTCAAATGATGCATAAGTTTTTAAAAAGGAAATTTACGGTTTAAAATATTAACGTTTAACTTATAATTAAGAAATTAAAAAGGGGTAAATAAGGACAAAAAGTATCTGTAGACTCAAAAGCTTGACACTGACCTTATTTTGGCATGATTTGGTTGAGTGGTTATGACATAACTCAACCATAGCCATAGTGAAAGTATGAAAGACAAAACACTCTTAGCTACTTTTGTTTACTTGTCTTTCTAAGTTGTTATTATATTTTTCATTCTTTATAAAATAAGTTTTCTAGAAAAAGATGTGTTACACATTCATTATTTTAATATAATAATAAAAATTAATGCAAGTTTGGAAATGATGGAGATTTTTCATTTCACATCTTTTATAGTTAATATTTCAAGAAATAATGAATTTTTGAAGAAAAATAATTAAGTGTATATATTTTTAAAATATTGATTAAATATAATTTTCAATAATATTTTAAATTACAAAAATACATTTTTATTTTTATTATATTGATTTAAGAAAAAAGGTTTGTTTTAGAAGTAAAAATAGTTGACGTAATTTAAACATCTACAAAAAATATTATTTAGATTATAATTTTTACACCCCGAAGTTAAATTCAAAAAATTTAAATTTAAATAATTTTAAGAAAAACCTAATTAAACTTTTTAAAATATAATATTAAACGTCGAACCGTAACTTAAATAATCGCAAGGACATATATTAAACAAATCACAAGGATCTGATTTCATTGTAATAAAAGATAAATAAATTTTAAATTATATACTTATTATTTTAAAATTATCTAAAAAGAGTAATATATTTTGTTGTTGAATATTTTAAAATATTTATAAATTATATAAGAATTGATTTGAATAAAACTAAATTTATATCCTTAAACATGGTAAAAGTAATAAAATATTCTTTTTTTGGAAGTGTATGTATTGTCTTATTGGCATCTTTTTACTTTTCTTGAATTTAATAAATGAAAGGAAGAATTTTAAATAGGTTCATGGAATTTTTAGTCATCTATCTAAAGCTCTAGATTGATCACTTGCTTGAACATTAATAAATAGTGTGACTTAAATAACATTTTCTTTTCTTGGATTATAAATTGATAAATTACATTTCTGCAAATTAATTTAAAAACTAGATCGATAACAGTTAACATTTTAAAATGGAATAAATATGTTTTCGTTCCTTAAGTTTCACATAAAAATTATTAGAAATGGCCTCTTTCTAAATTTGGTTACTTCATTAGTACAGTCAAGGCCTTTTGTCCCGATTATTTTTGTCATTCTACCTCGATTTTAAAACCGAGGCATATTGGATCGAGGCCAAAAGGGGTCCTTTTTGGCCTCGGTTATCACCCGAAGCCATAAAGACGTTTTTATGCCTCAGTCATAAATGAACCGGAGCCATAAAGGTTCAGAATAATTTTTTTTAATTAAAAATTTCGTAGATTATTTTGTCATCTTCATCTTCTCTGCGATGAACACCACTGCCCATCAACTCAACTCCACCGTCCAACACTCACCGCCACCATGCTGCAACCCACGAAGCACAAACCATCGAGCGAACTTTCCGAAACCACCGACGACGAAAATAGCCCTGTGCGAAACTTTCAAACCCCATCGAAGATCTCGCAGCCACCTCGCACTGCAGATCGAGCTTCAGCAGAACAGCTCAACCACCGTGAGCAACCGCGGACAAAGCACACCTCCACTACTACTCGTGCCCATCAACGGAGTCGCAAACCACGCCAATACATGAAAAACGATTGCGTCTACACCTTGCTGGAAAACGCAGCACCCCATCCGAGAAGACGAACCAGATATGCCTCCGACAAAGAAGATGAACCAGATCTGCCTTTGCAACCAACGCTCACCGGAGACGAACAACCAGCTTCTTCCACGGTGTGGTGGCGTGGTCGCAGCGGAGAGAGAAGAGAGAAAGGCAGAGGTGCGGCGAAGAAGAGAGAAAGGCAGAGGTGCGACGAAGAAGAAGAGAAAAAGGGGTTCGCGAAATTAAGCCCTAAATAAACCCTATGGCCTCGGTTCAATTAAAAATCGAAGCATATAAGGCTCTTTGGCACCGGTTAGCTGCCACCCGAGGCAAAACACCTAACAGCTAGTGGCATTTTTGGAAAATGCAGTCCCATTTTTGGCTTCGGGTCTCTAGAACCGAAGCATATAACTGCTTTTGGCACCGATTTTGGGCGAACCGAAGCATATAACCCTCTTTTGCTTCGGGTTTTAGCTGAACTGGAACATAAAAGTTGTCTAGAATTGCAAAAATGTCATTGCACCATAATATGCTTCAGTTCTTGGCCAACCGAGACATATAACGCGAGGTAAAAAGCAAAATGTGCACTAGTGCTCTTTGATCTTTATATTTTTAAAATAAGTAGTATTGATCCCTATTTTTGAATAACATTCCATCTCATTATGAGATAGTGTGATACATGTGGTAATCCGTCTTTAACATGTGTTTTTCTGAATTAATTTTTTTCTCTATAATTAATCACAAAATGTCTGTTTTATCCTTTGAATTTTTTAATTAAGTGAATTTCAAACAAAGTAAAGGTCAAAAATCGTGACCACCATTGTGAATGAGAAGATTCCTCAAATCGCGAGAGAGAATGGGTTTTTTGGTTGTAAAGAAAGGTGTTTTTTCTTGTTTTAATAGAGTTCGATTACTAACAAAGGTGGAACCGCTTGTAAAAAAAGGGTTTATACATACATACATACATGCATATATACATACATACATACATACATACACACACACACACACACATATATATATATATATATATATACATACATATATATATACATACATATATGTATATACATACATATATGTATATACATATATGTATGTATATACATATATATATATGTATATACATATACATATATGTATATACATATATGTATGTATATACATATATGTATGTATATATATATATGTATGTATATATATACATATATGTATATATATACATATATGTATATATATACATATATGTATATATATACATATATGTATATATATACATATATGTATATATATACATATATGTATATATATATATATAAAGTAGTCTGGTGGTGAAGACGAATGTATAGTTTCTTTTGGTTGCATAAGGTTTTTGTTCGTTGCATTTAGGGTTTTTGTCAATTGCTGGGGTAGGGCTTTTTTTCTTTATGCAGAAAATGGGTTTCTTAGTTTCATTTTATCACATGGGAAAATTTGAATCATTTAAGGTGAGATTTTTGCATTACCAGGGAAGGGAAGAACATGTTATCCATGGAGTGGATTCTGATAGGTGGTTATACTTCGAGGAATTGCCAATATTGAAGGACAAGTTTAAATATGATGGAGTGTTGAATATGTGGTGGAAGCCTAAAAGAGGTAGGATGTATTGATGAATTAGATAGTGATGTGGACTATGAAGGGGAGGGTGTACACAAGTACCCAATGTTTACAAATGAAGAGATGGGAAAAGGCTTCAAATTCAAATTGGGTATGGAATTTTGTTCGATGAAAGAGTTAAAACAAGCTCTTAAGGAGTACTCGGTACCAAATGGAAGAGAGATTATTTTTCTTAAAAATGGTGACATTAGTACCTATTTATAAACGGGTCAGGTACGAATATCATACTATATGTATCTAAAGGTATTTGTTACTCAACAAAAATTAAAATTAAAATTTAATTTATATTTTATGAAGTTAAATTTAATTAAAATAAAAATTAATCTTATACTTTATTAAATTAAACTTAATTAAAACTACAATTTAATTTATTTTTAATTTTTAATTTTTTTGTAATTTTATAAAATATTTTTTTATTAAATATCCCTGGCTATTCACAAGTACCTGTGAGTTTTAAAAAACTCGCGGATAATTTTTAAACGAGTACCCAATAGGTAACGAGTAAATTTTTTTGTTGTGGGTCGGGTTGTGGGTAGATACTATATGTGCTCGACCTGATATGTTATCATCCCTAGGTGTGATGTGCTTATGAGTGAGTTATCAGGACCATTCAATAGCACAATATTATTATGGAATGAATTATGTGTTATTTGATTAGTAGATTTAGTCATTTAAGAGAAAAATTTGCTGCATATTCTGGAGTTATAATGCCTTAGCCAATTAAAAGGATAGATAGGGAGGTTGAAAAAAGTGGGAATTGGATTATTGTTTGGATTGGAGATGGTATATTTGAAGTGACTCAAGGATTTACAATGGATAAATTTGTTGTTGACCTAACAAACCATAGGTGTTCATGCTATTTTTGGGATTTAGTAGGAATACCTTGTAGACATGTCATTATTGCAATTAATTACAAATTAGAACAACATCAAGATTATCTGCATCCACTTTATAAAAGAGAAGCCTATGAAGCTTGTTATGGGCCATAAATTTCACTCATTAATGGACAATAATTATGGCCAAAGACAAATGCAACCCCACTACTTCCTCCAACATATAAGGCTCCTTCAAGGAGCCTAAGAAACTAAGAAGAAGAGTGGCTAATGAAAACATAAGTCATTCCATTATAGTTAAGATGATGTGCAATAAATGTAACCAATATAGACACAACATTGGAGGTTGTAGAACTGCAAAAACCAACAAGATAACAAATGCATACCATTTACATTGTATTTAAAGTTTAATTACATAAATTTAACCTAATCAATGCATATTAATGACAGGGAAAAACCAAAAAAACAAGAATGTTGCAAATGAAGGTAGAAGTGCATTTGGAATGACAAGGAAAATCAGGTTTAGATCTACCACAACCAACACATCACATGTATCTAACAGGGGAGGAAGGAGATCTAAGAAAGTAGGAGCAACTGCAACAGTTTTAGGCTCTCAAGCCAGTTCAAGCAACGCTCCTAGACAGTCCATGTGGAATTTGGATTCTTTGTTGGTTTCTTGTGTTGTCCTTCTATTGTGCCTTCAAAATACTTTGATGACCATTGATTTTGAAAATTTAAAATATATTAAAAAGATATTTAAAATACCAACATAGTATATTTTTAGTACTCAACAGAAGACAACACCAAAAAACTCAGTAGAGAATCTGGACTCGTCCATGTGACCTATTTTAAGACTTATGTTGTTTTGTTGTTGTCAAGGACAATGGACCTTTAATTTGAATTGTAATTTTTTAGAGCTGTGTTATTTTGTTGTACCCAACTTCGAATCAACTTTTGTATAAACTTTATGGGACAAATATGGTCAACTTGTTTGGACCACTTGTTATCTTTATGACTAAATTAAATATAATATAATATCTTATCTATGATGTTGTTGTTAATATGAACATTTGTGATGTATCAATATGATGAATGAGAATTACAACACAAGTGTTAATACATAAGTTAAATTTGTAAACATATATGTCATTTATTCATGATAACAAAGGGACCAATTACAACTGAAATTAACAACACAAGGACTGATAACAATTAAAACTTACACTGCAAGGACTACTAACAACTCAAACTTACATCACATAGACTACATGCAATTAACTTTAACAACACAAAGAATAATTGATAACATTCATTACACAATGCCCATGAGCAACTACCCCTTACAATTGATCTTCATGACAAATAAAACACAAAATATAATAGTAAACACCCATGATACTAGGAAAAGCCACAACTTAATTTGACCCATTTTTCTTTTTTCCATCAACTTCTTCTTCAACATAGCATTCTTATGAAGAACTTCTGCAACCATTCTTTCATTAACACAAACACTTTCTTCAATTCAACAAAAAAAGTATCTCAAATCTAAACACTAGAAAAACTTTGTTACTTACAATCCAATTTCTACCGATATGATCCTATTTAGGAAAGAGTATGATCGTTTCTGGATTTGAATCCTCAAGAGGCACAGCACGAATAAATCAGAGAAGAACGCGGAATAAGACGGAGATGGAGGACGCCACAATCTAGCAAATTGATAAGTCAAGTGAAGATTCGCCACAAAGATGTTAATCTTTGATAAGAACCAGAGGCCTAAGCCAAGAACAAAGAGAACCCTCTCTTTAATGAAAATCAAATTCAATATATGACTAAAAGTCCTACATTGTTTTTGGTACCTCTATACATAGGCACATAAGTTTAAGAAAACCTGAGAACCTATAAGAGGGCCCAAGCCCAAAACATTAAAACATAAACTAATTTATAAAAGAAAGCCCAAAGCCTAAAGCCCAAAAACATAGAACATAACTAATTTCTAAGAGGAAACCCAAAGTCTAAAAACATAAACTAATTTTCCTAAAAACTATCTTCAAATGTGCTTCAAGCAATGATCTTCATATTCTTTGAATTTCATATTGCTTGTAGCATTAAGAGCCTTGAATAGTTTTGATCTTTCAATCTCTTGCTCCTTGCCCTTGTCATAGGTCCTTTAAATTGTAAAGGTTCATCTTCAAGTTCTTCTTGTATGAAATCTTGGGATAGTCCTCTATCATTTCCTCCTTCTTGAAGAGAATTTGTCCTCAAATTTGTCTCACTTGAAGATTCTTTATCATCTACATCTCCAAAAAAATCTTCCATTGTTCTTCAGGGTAATGGCTTTCAAAAGCAATAACCATTTCCTACTTCCACAAAGTTTTGGTCCTAATTGTGAACATCCATGTTGCGAAGATGAAGATGACAATGTCAAACACTTCAATCCACAACTCTTCCTCATATTTTGAAAGATTCAACAACATAAAACCTTAATCCCAAAATTCTCTACCACCTCTGTTCGTGAAGTATACCCTAAGCACAAATCTTTCCATTCAACAAACTAACCTCCTTTGAAGCCAACCCCTTGGAAGTCTCTATTTCCATACACGGTTTTTGTCACCCTCTATTCCTTACCCTTTACTAATCAATTACAATTGGGACTCAGTAGTGGTTGTCGTGATTACTTGTCACGTTCTTTGTCATTCAATTTCACTAAAGTAAAATATTCCAAAGGGTAAAATGCGCGTTTTGTGATTAGTTTTAGGGAAACAAATTTAAATTAGAAAAACACGTGTCAAAGACGTTTCAGCACACATGTCACACTCTCTCATAATGAGAGTTGAAACGTCGTTTGCCACAAAGGATTTATTTAAAAATACAATGATAAAAAAGTGACAAAGTTTTGACCAGTGACCATTTTCAATTTTCTATAAAACTTCTATGACCAAAAACATATTTTTATCTTTTAAAATTTATATAGCGGTTTACTAATGGTTATAATACATTATAAAAAAATCGTAAAATACTCCCTTGATCCTCTTTTTTAACCAAAATCTCAAATAGGTCTCTAAAATTTTATTAGTCTCAATTAGGTCCATATTTTAAAAAATGTATAACAATTAGGCCATTTCCATTAGTATAATACTAACAATGTTCACTATATGTCACGTGTCAACTCCTCATTTTTTATTTTTATTTTTTTAATATTTTAATTTTTAAAATTATTTTTGCCACGTGTTATATCAATGTCGTGCCACATGTCAATTCAGTATGGTGACACGTCTGAAATTCAATTTGGTACATATATTTATTATTTTGATTCCATTTTAATTTTTTTTTTTAAATTTCAATTTCATCTTCTCCAAATTGAGACTAAATTTAACTTTCATATAAATCTTATAATGATATTTTTATTAAAAATGATTGTTCTATTACATATTTTTAACAATATTAAGTTTATCTAAATTTATATTTTACATTAGACATATAAAGTAATTAAATCTATATTTTATATATTTGGCACCTTTAAAAATTTTATATATTTATACAAAGGTTGACATTCTCAAATTTGTTGTTGAAAACATGTAATTATTGTACCATGCGAGCAGATATAAAAGTCACGTGTAACTACTATAAAAGAATAAAAAAATTAATTTAAATTACCTTTTATAAATTATTGTATATATGTGTATTTTAAAATATTATATATTTTGTGTTGGTTCTTTTTTCGGTCATATTATATATATATATATATATATAACGTTTGGAAAATGTGACTGTGTTGATACAAAATGATATGTTATTAGAGTTTCTCTTTTATGAGTGTTGTGGTGATGATGTCTGGGAAGGTATCATGGCTTGTTAGGACTCTTATATTAAATACGAGACTTATTAAGAAATTAGGTTATCATAACTTTACATCGATAGTTTGATCATACAAATTAATACTATTATTAGGAGATGAGAAATAGAAAGATGTATTGCATTATACTATGATATAGTACGTGTAGTGTTCTAACTTGGAATAAAAAAGTTATGAATGTTTCTAAATAATAATCATTGTTAGAATATACTTTATATCAATTTTCCTTTCGGAAGCATCGAGTTTGAAAAAAATAAAACTTTATGATTGAATTATTGTGTATGGGGATTGAAATAAGTGTTATATATGTATATAAACCTGTTCCGATTTTGATCTAAGTTTGTTCGGTAGTCATCGTTAGGAACAACTACCGCGTTTCAGAGGTATTGTTCGCTTCGGATTGGATCATGTCACATTTTTGTTTTTAAAAGACGTCTCGAAGGGTGGAGGTAGAAGTATTTAAACTTCGGAGGGTGTACTGGAACAAGTCTCCAGTCAAGGGCAAGGGAAGTTGAATGGGAGTTGTCGGTCCCCACGGTGGGTGCCAATGTTCCGATCAATCGACCCAAGTTCATTCGACAACCATCATTAGAAACAATCACCGCGTTCCTAAGGTATTGTCCATTTTGAAGCGTTTGAGCTCCATTATGGTTTTTCCCTTAAAAAATGCCTTGAAAGATGAAGGGAAGTAAGAATATTTAAACTTCGTTTGATCTCAACCGTGTTTTGTAAATGTCGAATTAGTAATATTGGTTATTTTTTACATGTGTGTTGTGGGTGCAGATCCTACTTGTTGCCTTAGTAGATAATGATGCATGTATGTGTGACTAAGGAGTTAAAGCTTCTTGAATATTGAGTGAAAAAGATTGAATTATTAACATACATCTAAGTTTAGCAACTTTCCTTATAGTATCATATTTACAAAGAGGTTGAATTTTGTAAAACAAAAATATTTGTTTGTACATAAGTATACGACTATATCTTTAAATACCTTTTATTCACATAAATGTACAAAAAATAAAATTAATTTCATTTTTACACAAAAGTATTCTAATAATTTTCTAATTATATAAATTAAAAAAAACATTTTATCACTTCAATCAAATAATTTAACAAATATTTACTCAATTTTCTATAAATTTGTTTTCCTTAATCTAAATAACTTTCACTTCACACTTTTTTTTCTTTTTTACTCTTTTCACCGAATAAATGCTTATTCTTTTGAAATCAAACTAAACTATTCATTGAGCCAATATAAAGTTGAATCCATATAACTTTTTTATTTATCTCGTGGTTTCTTTTATTTATCTCTTGGCCGGCGGAATAGTATGTTTGACAATATATATATATATATATATATATATATATATATATATATATATATATATATATATATACATAAATATATGTATATATATATATATACATATATATATATATATATGTATGTATTATAAAAGGAAATCGGTTTTATCTGATAGATTGCACATTTGTATTTTTCTTAAAAAAAAGTCACAATTGATTAAAAAAGCAAAATCAATTCTAATACAGTGAAATGAAGCTCGCTAAAATTATAGAAATGTCTGGAGAAAAAATGGTCAAACAATTTGAAAATTGGTTGAGAGTAAGTGGGTAAAAATTATTAATAAGATGATATTTTGTTTCATTAAAATAAAAGAATAATACATGGTTTATATATATCAGGTTTAATCTTTTGTACAGGAGCTTATAATCTTTTATTAATAAAGCATTAATGTATTCTGGTATAGACAAAAGTTTATGAGAGAATATCTAACCGGCTCTGCCAGATTTATATTTTCATAAATTTTTAACCTGTATAAACTGAAAAATTTAATTGGTAAAATGGAGAGATAGATAGAAAAATATTAGTGGAGACAATGATTCTTTGTACATTATATAATTGGGACTGTGTTGGATATGGTTTGAATCGAAGCAGAGAAGCTTGAAGTAGTAAATGGAGTGTTGATAAGTTGGGCAAGAAGTGGACTTTAA
>Ga0214545_1012620_pt1 | contig 10915 bp, 22 predicted proteins | sample CNSS4metaG_FD_160064 | JGI IMG/M metagenome (GOLD analysis project Ga0214545, IMG submission 160064) | Root nodule microbial communities from cowpea collected in UCLA plant growth center, Los Angeles, California, USA - CNSS4 | ecosystem: Host-associated > Plants > Roots > Nodule | place: USA...
AGTACTCTATGTTTTATTGATCTTGAAACTAACCATTAGTCTTTCTGCATGAAAAATCTTACTGCCAATGCCTAAATGGATACATTTAATGCTATCTCACAAAGGAAGAGGTGGGGTGGGGTTAAATTATGACCCTTTTAACGACATATAACATTCTTCTTTAATGCTACATTGACTTTTGAACTAGAAGACGTTCTCAACAATTCTCCTCTCTTTATCAACTAAGTCCAAATTGTCAGATTTATTCTGAACAAGGAAATGATCAAAGAAAAACAGAGGTGGTATACCTCTTCACTTGGAATGCTCCGGTGCATTTATAAGGTGCTTAAGGAGTGATAGGAAAAAACGCTTATTGGAAAAGTTATCTACCTTTTTCCCTGAAATTGTAGTGTATTAATTGGTGAGATAGGTGTCTTCTCTGTTAAGCCCCTTAGTTTCTCATAGTTGGTGAGATTCGAACTTTCAATCTATATTACAGATACGCACTATCATGGTGGACAACATTGAAAAAATATTGGAGAGAGGTGACCGGATTGAGCTTCTTGTTTATAAGACAGCAACAATGCAAGACAGTGCATTTCACTTTAGGAAACAGTCGAAGCGCCTTCGAAGAGCTCTTTGGATGAAAAATTTTAAACTACTGTGAGTAAAATTTCTTTCATACGTTACACACAAGAAAATACATTTTGGAAAGTATACATTTTGTATCTGGGATTCAACAAATTCTTTGGATTTAAAGTCATGGGGCTGGGTTTTTTGACATAGGGAAACTTCTAAATTCTGTGCTACACACAACACATATATTGATATTCGATAACAACCAAACATTCAAAAATCACACACACAGTTTGATCCCAGAGAAAATGATAAAGTTCAAATCAAATAAAGAAGCCATATCAGACAGATATTCCAGATTCTAATACTCCTCATCTCCGTCACCATCTTCTCCATCGCCACATCCATCAAGTTATCATCTAAAAATTATATTCATGCACTTGAACAACCCCTAAGACAACAAATACAAATAAAATTGGCATACCTACAATCTGCTACAAAGCCGGTCCTTCGTAGAACTGTGGCCTTTCAAAACAGTGGTTGACTAATGGAGGATATGCTTCGTCAGAACTCCCTTTCACTCCAAAAACCCCTGGAGTTGACGGTGACAATACAACCTACAACTGCGACCACAAAAGGGGGTCAAATGAGAACTGATACCAGTGAGTACGGGGGAGAAAGGAAAGAATGTTGAAATCTAACACCAAACAACCATTCGCCACCTACACTGAACACCTTGCCGGCGGGAACAAAAACGGCGACTATGCGGAGAGAAGAGGATCTTCCACTGAGTGCGCCGGAGAAACACCAAAGAGAAATGGTTCAACTCCTCCACAGCAAACGCCCTCCCTGTCCGCAAACCCTAACCCTTTCAAGGTTTAGCTGCCACAGAGATTCCGCATACCCACACTGTGCTATCTTATGCTATCTTCCTTTGCCAGACGAACCACTCCAAAATCCGTTCGCGTTGCCAGTGACAACACAACCTACAACTGCCACCACAACCAGTGAGAAGACAGTTGTTGTGCGGCGACTGTGCGGAGATTGTTCGGAGACGGAATGCGCGGGAGAAGGAGCAAATACAAACGTTCAACCCATTCTCTCAAAATTGCTTCTGACCCAAATATTCACGCCCAAGCCCACTCTCCAAAAACTGCTTCTGACCCGAAATCTCGTTTTTGCTCCCACTCTCCTCACGAAACCCTAATTTCCTACCCTCTCAATTAAGACGCGCCATGCGCCCTAACCCACTATCCAAAACGGCTTCTGACCCGATTACTCACGCCCAACCGCACTCTCCGCTTTTGCCACGTCTCAAGTAAAATGTTTCACAAAAATTAATTTTAATTTAAAAAATTAAATCCACATGTGCATGCCACGTCATGGGGTCACTTATGGAGTCAAAATAAGGGGTCAGCATATCATTTTCCTTTTATTAACTACCTATCAAATTAAATAATTTCATTACAGTCTTTTACCAAAAGACAATACAACAACTCTCATGTTTATATGCCTGAAGGTTTCGGGCATGGTTAAGTGTGATTCTAGTCAAAATAACCCACCAAAAGTTTATTTTGATTAAACATAAAACATTAAAACATTATTCAAACATTAAAAAGCATAACATAAGGACCCTTCATAATTGATGCCAAAACATTGATACCATGATGCCGAAACAAAGATCATCTTCAATTTAAGCATCATTCAACAGATATGTTTCAAGGCATCGCACAAAGGATAAAACAGACTCTGCTGTCTTCAAAGGTTGAACACTTTCTGCTGTCTCAGACTTAGAGTCAAAAGAGATCTTAACCTTCACCAAAGTCTTTTCCTCTCCCATTGCAGATAGTTGAAAACTTGTCTTGTAGTATGAAAACTTTTCCTCTCCCTAAGCCGCCAAGAGGTAACCGGCTCAGACCGACAACTCTATACAGAACAATCAAGGACTTAGTAAAAAACAGGTCATCAGTCTTCAGCATTCGAACTAAGGGCCTGGGCCAGGGCCCTGACCCACCTATGGCCCAAGCAAGGGCCCAGCCCATGACTTGTCCAAACATAATTAATGATTTATAAATATGCATGGACCCCACAAATTAAAGGTACACATTCATTACTTCCTTAATCACCCGATTTGACTTTCTAAGAACTTTCGTTGACTTGAGCTTCGGAGTCTCTTCTGCAGGTAACCCCCCCTGGGTCTAAGCAGACATATGCCAACCGAGAAGAGGCCTACTGAGGAGATAGTGAACTATATAGGTAAGGTAACACTTGTGCCTAACTTATCTTACTTGTTCTCTGCAGGAACAATTGGCGCCCACCGTGGGACATGAGACAGTACTTTACTACCCGCTTTCTCCAAAGACGGTTTCTACCCGCAGCAGAGCAGGAGTTAACAAGCAAGTTGAAGCTGGCCCCTCAAGACTTGCTAACATCACTTCGGATCTGGCCGCCATCCTAGACGGTCAAGCCAAGATGCAACAGGAGTTGGCTGAATTGAAGAAGCGCAGCGCTAATGAAATGGAAGCACTGTGACAGGAAAACTCTCTCCTAAGGCGAAAGATTGAAGCCGATCCCACTCAAAAGGGAAAGGCCAAGGAAGGATATGAAGTTGCAGGGTCCCCGGCTTTCCAGCCTACTGAAGAGGAAAGCGAGTACAATCCTACCCCGCACACTTTCACCACCACCCAACAAACTCCCATCCTCTCAACTCATCCTACTGACTTCCACTCCACCCTCCCAGGGCATACAGCGACTCCCACTCCCGCCACCACCCTCCCCACCACTCATGTCCCTTACAACATGCCCATCACCCTAAATACTACCCATATCCCACCTTACAATCCTCACCACCTCCCTACTACCCACATCCCTCCTCACAACTTCACCTCCAATTTTCCCACTCTTGTCCACTATCCCATACCTCCTCACCCGCTCCCATCCCACCAACCTAGACGCCGTCACCCTTTCACTGACTTCATCGCCAACACCCCCTTCCCCACCCAGTGGGAACCCTTCACATTGGAGCGTTACACTTGGGAAACCGACCCCGATGAACACCTTAAAGTCTACATCACCCATGTCGCCCTTTACACTTCACATGATGCAGTCTTTTGTAAAGCCTTTTCCACCACCCTCAAAGGCCCCACCCTCGAATGGTTCACCACCCTCCCACCATACTCTATCGACAGCTTCGACACCCTCTCACACATGTTTACCACTCACTCCACTAGCAGCCGCCTACACCAAACCACTAGAATATCACTCCTCGGCGTCAGGCAAGAACAAGGCGAGACGCTCCGGGCATTTATCGATCGCTTCAGCAAGGCTGCCCTTCGCACCCCCACCTAAATCAAGAGATGATACTCCAATGCATGGCCCTCACCCTTCAATGCATCCCCTTCGCCAACAATGTCTACCTCCACCCACTTGCCTCTATGCACGAGTTGAAGCTGCGTGCCGCAGATTATGTCCACATGGAGGAAATGCAAACCCTCCATACAAAATTTTGCAATGACTACGCACCCTCAACCGCCAACCCCACCCCATAACCCCCCCGCCCTGAGCCGCGACTACGAGAACCCTGACAACCCCGTTTCACCAGATACGCCCCCCTAAATGTCCCCAGATCCCACCTCCTTGATGAGGCTCTGTAGGCCGACCTCATCCCACCGCCACGAAAGACTACCACTCCTCTCAACGCCGACATGACCAAATACTACCGCTATCACCGCAACCATGGCCACACTACAAAAGACTGTAAAGCACTCTAGGATAAAATTGAAGAACTGGTGCGTGCTGGATACTTCCGCCGCTTTGTCCGCAGAGAAGACCACTCCTCTAGACCCAATCATCCTCCTCATTCCGACCACCGACGCCTTCCCCGTGACTCTCACCACGATAAACGCCCAAACCAATGCACGAATCAAGATCCCCAACCGGATCGCACCGACGTCACCCCCGCTGACCCTCCCCTACGCGGCATTATCAACACCATCTCCAGTGGTTTCGCTAGTGGAGGCTCCACCTCTTCTGCCAGAAAGTGACACCTCCGTCATATCCAATCCATCAACCACATTACCCATTCCCATCAGAACGCTGCATGCCTCCCATAACCTTCACGGACGACGACTTCCACGGCCTTGACCACCAACAAAACGACCTTATGGTCATCACTATTGAAATAGAGAATTATGCAGTCAAAAAAGTCCTTGTCAACCAAGGCAGTTCCGTCGACATCCTTTACTGGGCAACATACCAGAAGCTTCAACTCCCCGACACCGCCATGGTCCCAAACGATGAACCAATTTATGGCTTTTCTGGCGAGCAAGTTTCCACCCGCGACTACATTGGCCTCCATACCGTCTTCCGTGACGGAGCCCAAACCAAGACCATCCCTATCCGCTTCCTCATCGTCGACGCATCCACATCTTATAATGTCCTCCCCGGCTCTAGGATCGCTCTGTCGGGTGACGATCTAGACCCCAGAGTTGGCCGAGATGTCCGTCTCGAACCTGTTGAAGAAACCACCCCCTTAGAGCTTTCAAATGGCCACTTCATCAAACTTGGCATCGGGCTAGAATCTGAAGAGCGTGCCATCATCACACCCATTCTAGTCGGCAACACGAACCTCTTTGCTTGGTCAGCTGCCGACTTACCTGGAGTTGACCCTAAAGTAGCATCTCACAAGTTATCTATCTGCAAAGAGGCCCGATATATTTCCCAGAAAAAATGCAAACTAGGCGAGGAGCGATGCCTAGCGGCCAAGGCCGAGGCTGATAAATTATTGAGAGCAGATGTATGTTGACTACACGGATCTAAATAAAGCATGTCCCAGAGATGCCTACCCCTTACCCAATATTGACCGACTTGTTGACGGCGCAGCCGACAATAAGGTTCTCAGCTTTCTTGATGTATACTCTGGCTATAATCAAATCCCCATGGCCGCATCTGACATGAACAAAACCGCTTTCATCACAGACGACGCCAATTACTTCTATAAGGTCATGCCATTTGGCCTTAGAAACGCTAGAGCAACATACCAATGATTGATGGACAAAGTCTTCAGTCATCTAATGGGCAAGTGCGTTGAAGTCTACGTCGATGACATGGTTGTCAAATCCCCAAGCCATCACCAACATGCTCAAGACCTATCGACAGTCTTCTCCGCGTTACGATAGTACAACCTTCGCCTCAACCCTGATAAGTGCGTATTCGGTGTCGACCGCGGTAAATTCCTTGGATTCATGCTAACCCAGCGCGGTATAGAGGCCAACCCTGAAAAGTGCAATGCAATCATCGAAATGCGAAGCCCCACCAGCGTCAAAGAGGTACAACGCCTCATAGGTCGCCTCACAGCCATTTCCCACTTCCTTCCCAAACTAGCTGAACAAACCCAACCAATCATACAGTTGCTCAAAAGGTCTGCCAAGTTCATGGAATGATGATAGTGAACAAATATTCCAAAAGCTTAAAACCACCCTTACCTCACCACCTATCCTTCATAAACCAGATACTCATCAACCCTTATTTGTCTATATAACCGCCACCAATCACACCGTCAGCGCCGCGCTACTCCAAGATATCGGCGGTAACCAACATCCTGTTTACTTCGTTAGTAGAACCCTGTAGGACCCCGAAACCAGATACCAGATGGTGGAAAAATTGGCCCTATCCCTAGTACATGCAGCCCGCCGCCTACGCCCATATTTCCAAAATCATAACATAATCGTCAAAACCGACTACCAGATTCAGAAAATATTGCAGAAACCAGACCTTGCAAGGCGGATGTCATCCTGGATCGTTGAGTTATCCGAATTCAACATCCGCTACGAACCTCATGGCCCCATCAAAGCTTAATGCCTTCTAGACTTTGTCAACGACCTCCAACAAACTCCTGAAGCGAACCAATGGACACTTTATGTTGATGGTTCATCCAACCCGAAAGGAGCAGGTGCTGGCATCATACTAGAAGGCCCCAATGACATCCTCATCGAAAAATCCCTACACTTCGCCTTCAAGACCTCTAACTACCAAGTCGAATACGAAGCCATCCTTGCTGGCCTATCCCTGGCCCGCGAAGTTGGTATCAAGTCCCTGACGTGCAAAACCGACTCCAAACTCACTGTAGGACACTTAAACGACAAATTCTAGATCAAAGACCATACCCTCTTACAATACTACCATCTAGTCCGGAAAGTCGTCTAGTCTGCCTTCGAACAAGTCCGATACAACACATCCATAGATCCGAAAACGTTAGAGCCGATATATTATCTAAACTAGCCAGCACCAACTTAAAAAGTCGGTACGGATCCCTGTTACAACAAACACTGCCCGCCCCTTCCATCACAAGTACCTACCATAACCTAACCCACACCCAAGCCGACAATTGGACAACACCTACATCCAGTACCTCAAAACTGGAAACCCTCCACCTAACACCGACAAAGTTTGGATAGCTAAAGCCGCTAGGTACACGATGATAGGCGACGACCTCTATAAACGCGGATATGGCCAGCCACTTCTCAAATGCATCACGACAGAACAAGGTCAATACATAATTAAAGAATTACATGAGGGCATATGCGACTACCATTCCGACGCATGCACCATGGATACCCAAATCCTTCGCGCTGGTTACTTCTGGCCAACCATGGAAGCCGACTGCCAAGACTTCATCAGAAAATGCATACCATGCCAGAAGCATGGCAACCTCATTCACTAGAAACAAGAACAACTTCATCCCATACTATCCCCGTGGCCCTTCGCAAAGTGGGGAATGGATATCCTTAGCCCTTTCTCCCCCGGAAAAGGCCAAGTAAAATTCCTGATAGTAGCCGTCGACTACTTCACTAAATGGATAGAAGTCAAGCCGCTTGTCACCATTACAGCCCAGCAAGTACAACAGTTCGTTTGGAAGGATATCATATGCCGATATGGCATCCCACACACCATTATCACCGACAACGACCGTCAAATCATAGATAAAGAACTCGCTAAGTTCTACACCAGCTTGGGCATCAAACACGTAACTAGCTTTGTTGAACACTGACAGACCAATGGACAGGCCGAGACGGCAAACAAGGTTATACTAGTGGAGCTACGCAAGCGGGTAGACAACGCCAAAGGCCGATGCCCAGAAGAGCTAGTAGAAGTGCTGTGGGCCTACAGGTGTACCCCTCAATCAGCAACAAACGAGGCTCCATTCAGCCTAGCATACGGTGCCGACGCCATGATACTCGTTGAAATTGGTGAACCATCCCTGCGCCGAGAACTATACGACTCAGCCCAAAATAATCAAAACATGGCTACCCACCTTGACCTCCTACCTGAGCTAAGAGAAAAAGCTCAAATACGCAACTTAGCTGCCAAACAAAGAGCCGTCAGGAAGTATAATGCCAACCTATGCCTGAGATCTTTCGCAAAAGGAGATTTAGTTTGGAGAATGACCAGCAGTGCAACAAAGAAGGACGGCAAGTTCTCCGCGAATTGGGACGGCCTATATCGAATACGTGAAGACGCTAGGGGAGGAGCATATCGCCTAGAGCAGTTATCTGGGGAAGAAATACCTAATACATGGAATGTATCCCATCTAAAGTTTTACTTTAGTTAAGGACATGCTTTGTACCAAACACTTGTTGTAACCCTGGGTGTACTCTTTTTCCTCACCTGGTCTTTTTTCCCTAAGGAGGGTTTTGGCCGGGGAGGTTTTAACGAGGCACCCCATATTTTATGAATAAACAAAAGGGTTCCCAACTTCACAACTATTCTTCGCTTCACTACTCGCATTTGTTTAAGTTCCCCACCCTTACCACAAGTAGGCGGCCTGGGTCGAACACCCTTAACTTGACGATTAATTCGTTCCCCACCCTTACCACAAATAGGCAGCTTAGGACGAACACCCTTAACTTTATATTAATTTGTTTAAGTTCCCCACCCTTACCACAAGTAAGCGGCCTGGGTCGAACACCCTTAACTTTATATTAATTCGTTTAAGTTCCCCACCCTTACCACAAGTAAGCAGCCTGGGTCGAACACCCTTAACTTTATATTAATTCGTTTAAGTTCCCCACCCTTACCAAAAGTAAGCGGCCTGGGTCGAACACCCTTAACGTTATATTATATTAATTCGTTTAAGTTCCCCACCCTTACCACAAGTAAGCAGCCTGGGTCGAACACCCTTAACTTTATATTAATTCGTTTAAGTTCCCCACCCTTACCACAAGTAAGCGGCCTGGGTCAAACACCCTTAACTTGACGATTAATTCGTTTCCCACACTTACCACAAGTAAACGGTCGGGGTCGAATACCCTCAATAAACAATCGAATTCGCCAAACATCACATACATCAAGTTATTGGCATACCGCTAATGCACCACTATCACACAAGTTATTGGCATCCACCAAACAACATAGCAAACATAAAGCATTCAACATATTAAAAGGAAAGTAAAATAGTTTACGGAGTGTTACAAACATAGTGTACCTATTATTACAGACATAGAATTCATAACCAGTTTCAAATCATAAAAAATAAAAGGTCCTATGCCGCCTTGTTATCGTCACCCTCCATGGCAGCTTCCGCATCCTTCTCCTCTGCCGCTTCCTTCTCTATCTCCTCCTTTGGGTTGCTCTCAACCTCATTAACAAGCTGACCATCCACCACATCCTTGTTAACATCGAACCTAGTATCAGCTGCATCAACATCCTGCCAAAAGAAGGCCGCCTGCCTCAATCCTTTTTTAAACCCATTGATATGCTCTTGGATGATACAACCCTGCAAGTCATCAAGCTCCACTTCGGCACCTTCATATTTCTCCTTCAGTTCGTCATAATCCGCTTCTAGATCCGCTATCCTTTTATTAAGTTTACTCTCCAAATCTAAACACCGAACCTTCCAGGTTCCCAACCTTTTCTTCTCTTCCTCCCAGCCTTCCTTCTCCTTCTTCCATCCAGCCCTCTCTTCCGCAAACTTGTCAACCTTTTCCTACAACTCCTCCACCTTTTCCCGATTCCCCTCCTTTACCTCCCGGTGATACAACAAGCCAACCAGGCGACTCAAAATCACCGCCTTGCTTCCAAATTCCACCATGGTCCTCACTAGATGATCCGACTCTATACTGTCAATAGAATTGATCACTGTCTCTGGTAGATTGATATCAATGTCCTTCCTAACAGACGTTTCCGGCAACTCTATCAAACCAGCTTCAGGTCCTTTGGCCCCATTCAACGACCCCGACCCGAGCAAAGCCGCCATCACCTTAACCCCAAGGCTTTGTAGCCTTCAAATCACACAACAGGTTAGCCTTGGACTCGGGAATATGATGCTCACACGAACCTTCCCGCTCGTGGTCCTGCCTCTACGAACCTCCCCGCCCGTAGTCCTGCTCTACGGACTTGCCCGCCCGTAGTTCAACACATGTGATCCACTAGCCCCGTACCTCCCCGCACGTGGCATCTCTCAAATGTGAGCACGGAACATACGAACCTACCTTGCTCGTATCCCCACGTGAGAGTAACTGGATATGAACCTCCCCGCTCATACCATCACATGTTAAACACCATCCATGAACCTACACGCTCATGGCATAGCATCTTCCGATCCAAGTGTAGAATCATTGCTCAAATAACACATCAAGCAAACAAAGGATAGCGGCATTTCTGCCTGGCTCAGCCCACATGCCGCCAAGCGAAACTGTTCCAGACCGCCTAGCGGTACCAGCTAACCGCCAAGCGCCAGAGACCTCCCAGCGACATTGTTTTACCGCTACCGCCTGGTGGAGCACGTATTGCCGCCAGGCGCCCCTCAGTACAGCGCTCTCCCACGTTAAACCTATCGCCTGGCGATGATCAGTAGACTGTCAAGCGCCATACCAGAACAATACCTTATTGATTTGTGGCACCTTAGTTAGTCTAATCTACTGCATAACTAAATTTCATGACCAAATAGGGACTCCAATATCGACTGCTCTTTGTGGTTAATCTACCACTATTATATGTAATCAAGTACCTATACTTTTAAAATGATTAATCCATCTATTCAACTTTATTAAAGTAACCAGAACATTATCATAACATAACGATTCCATCCACCCTATGAAAATAGCTAGCATTTCAATTCCTTAACACGCTGAACTGACCAAGCTTGCCTTTACTTAACCCACTTATCGAGTTCTTTTATCCTTCAATCATTCTTAATTAGCATACCAAAATCCAAGGACTTATATTTGCTGACAAAATATGCTTATCCTCTCGTACCAACATTTATTTAAATCTGATCTTATATTCCCATCAACGTCTTCATTTCCTATTGGACATCAATAAATTGCAATTTCACTCTTCCCTTCAACTCACTGTATATATA
>Ga0214545_1012622_pt1 | contig 10914 bp, 7 predicted proteins | sample CNSS4metaG_FD_160064 | JGI IMG/M metagenome (GOLD analysis project Ga0214545, IMG submission 160064) | Root nodule microbial communities from cowpea collected in UCLA plant growth center, Los Angeles, California, USA - CNSS4 | ecosystem: Host-associated > Plants > Roots > Nodule | place: USA...
TGCCAGTCTACTGCCCCCGGTCTTCTCCTACGACGACCTCGCTGCTGCTACCCACAACTTCGACCCCAAGCGGAAAATCGGCGACGGCGGGTTTGGGTCCGTCTACCTCGCGCAGCTCCGCGACGGCTGTTCTGGTTGTTGCTGCCGCTGGTTTTGCTCCTGCAGAGAGAAATGGACGAGAGAAATGGAGGAGCTGCGCGCGCGAGGAAGAAAGGGGCTGCAGTTTTGAGCCCTAATTAAACACTATGGCCTCGGTTCAATTTAGAACCGAGGCATATACCCCCTTTTGCCTCGGGTCCCCACCACCCGAGGCCTAACAGGGCTTTTGGCTTCGGGTTTTTCACAACCGAGGCCTATAAGTCAAAACGAGAATGGCATTTTTGAAATTTTGGGCATCCTTTTTGGCTTCGGGCCTTCTTAACCGAGGCCTAACAGGGCTTTTGGCTTCGGGTTTTTTACAACCGAGGCCTATCACTGGTTTTGGCTTCGGGTTGTAGGGGAACCGAGGCATAAAAGTTGTCAATAATTGCAAAATTGCCACCGCGCCATTATAGGCTTCGGTTCCTGGCCAACCGAGGCCTATAAGGCGAGGTAAAAATCCAATTCTGCACTAGTGTATATATATATATATATATATATATATATAATTCGTATATAATTTTTAACATGCTAAAAATTCATGCCCCAATTCATTTTAATACTTACTTTTGCATTAAATAGAAAAGTGATAAGCATAAAATGATAATGCATGTAGAATATTTACATCAATAATCTTATAGACTAAAAAAGTAAAGGCCAACTTATTCTATTTATAGGACTATAAAACTAGAAACAAAAAAGAAACTTTAGATACACATCTCACTGAGTCTAACTACCTAAACTATTTATTACTCCAATTGCAAGTCAGCAATTCAATTGACTTTTCCAGCTCCAATGAATTAACGTGTAGTTGATAGGCTGTCTTAAGTTGCAATGGACTAGGCTATGTTGCTTCTTTCACTTCCAACTGGCAGCAGGAAGTAGTCTTCACTAGTTCAACAGTTACACATTCCAAGTGCAACTCCTTTCAATTGGCAATTTGAGCTCTTCAATAATGAATGACTCAACTTGCAGCTAGACCAAATTATTTCAAGTTAACTACACTGTAGAAAAAGGAAAAATAATGGTAGTTGAGTTCTAAATTCTAACCTTCCAAATTGAATCTATCTTAACATGATAATAAACACCACCTAAACTACTCTAGTTGCTCTCTTTTACAATTCTTCACCAATTTAGAATACTTAACAACAGAAAATATCATTTAATATTTCAAAAACCCAAATTAAACAGTGAAAGAAGTAAACATGTTCTGTGAATGCTTGTAACTTTAAACTGATTCATCCTCTGAGATGCCACACCCTGATTATTTACAACCAAGTCACATAATCAAACCAATTACGATTCAGTAATCACTAAGGAAAACAAAATTAACTAGAAAGCAAACCATACTGGAGTTAATAAATGTTCGCCCCTTCAAATATTCCTTGATATAAAATGCAATTCCAATAACACTTGGATCGTTGCATAAACAGAAAACCTTAGGAATTGAAACTTTGGTATGAGCACCCAATGACTGGAGAACCTATGAATTATAAGGGCACACAATCAATCATTTTCTCATTAATATTTTATTCATTGCCCAAACGTCATACACTTAAGTGGGAGCTTCACTACAAAAAAAACTAATTTTAGTGGAGGTTATATTTGACATTTATGAGGGTTTTAACCTCCACTAATGGTTTTACCAGGAGTTTGGAATTCCCCTAGAAGAACCAGCGTGGCTAACAGATTACCGGGAGTTTTTATCAACCCCTGGAAAAGCGCAACTTACCGGGGGTTTACAAAACCTCTGGTACTGCTTGGGGTTTTTGGAACCCCTGCTACTGCTTGGGGTTTCTGGAACCCCCACTACTGTTTGGGGTTTCTGAAACCCCTGTTTCTCCTTAGGGTTTTCGAACCCCTACTACAGCCTGGGGTTTTTGAAACCCCGGCTACTGCTTGGGGTTTAAAACCCCCACTATTGTCTTATTTGGGTTTGAAACTCCTATTGCTATTAATGGTTCAAATCCCCATTTGTTGACAATCAACTCTAAATAATTTTTATTGGAGTTCCCTTTTCTGTTTCTTTAGTATTTTTTAATAATTTAGTAGTCCCCAGTCAAATTCTACTTTGTATACAAAACTTATTTAAATAAGGCAAAATTTGTATGCCGTTCTTTGGGTGTTGCTGAGGTTCTGTTCTCCAATCAAAATTGGATTTCCACCTTGGTAATTTGCACTGGTCTTTAATGCAAGCTTTTTTATGCAGATTACAGGAGTCACTCACTCCACTTCTAACTAGAAACCAACACCAACGACATCCAAGGAATTTCATTAGCTACATAGACTTACAATTTTATATGATAAGAAAAAAAAATATAAAAAAACAATGTTTTAGTAGCTATTCTGGAAGAAACACCAAAGAGATACTAAAATTAAAAAAACATAATACGAGTACACAAAAGATACAAGTGACTATCAAGGGAAGGCTTAAGACATAAACCACTGATTAGGATACATTATCAAAATAAATTTATCAAAACATAGGACAAGAATATTTAACTTCAAAAAAAATTGTATCACCTTGTTTAATTATTTCACAAGATCTCCATTTACCACATCATATAGAATTTTCTCCATCTAATTGTTAGTCTGTCCTTGCAATTCTATCAATTGCACCACCAGATTCTGTTGTCGTGCTTCTTCTCACAACAAACTAACAAACAAAACAAACCACAACACATGCTTATACATTATACATCCAAGCACACAAGGTTGATTTGCACAATAATAGAAACTCACAATGGGTCCAGAATCACGAAACCAAGAATCGTTCATACTCATCTCAACCACCCTGATATGTTCAGGTAAGTGACTTCATGCATTCTCCCACTATTAAACAACTTAAGCAACATCAAAGAAAATCACAACAATAATATCCATTAATAAAACTAACGTCTAACACCATTAACTTACCTGCGCAGAGCTAACACAAATAGTAACAGACTCAAATTTTGAGATGACAGTTGCCACCCTTGCAAACACCTTTTGGGAGGGTGCAGCACCCTCTCTCCAGTTATCAGGGCGTTCCCTGTTACACTTATCGGGCTTGTAATAAAAAAAATGATAATACTAATAATAATATAATAACAGAGTTTGGATGCAGTGCTCACCGGCCAACCCATTCGACACTGAGTGTGGGTTTCCCACTCAGCAGGCAAGTGGAATCCAAGAGCAGATGGTGTTCCGTGGAGTTGCATCACGAAATTCTAGCTTCGGTTTGCTCTGTAGTAATTCAGAGCAACAAAAAACTTAGACAGTGAAGCAAAAATGTTCAAGCCTAACAAACTCCAAAGCTTCCCGTGTCTATCCTCATTCTTTACCAAGCTAAAATAGTATCAAAATAGCATAAGGAAACGATAAACAAAAATAAGAAATTACTAGGCAGTAGTTTATACAAATTCATACATACCTTGGTTGTTAGAAGCATGTTCATCATTTCCCATTGATTTAAGGCATGAGAAAAAGAGAAACTGAAAATCAATACAAAAATCGAAAGAGGAATTGAGACGAAATTGAAGGCAAGGAGATGAAATTGAAAGCGAAAGAATGTCTTCACCTTCGAAGATGCGGGGAGAACAGTGGGAGGTAGTCTTGACCTTCAAACACCAGGGAGAATGGTGGGAGGCACGCAGAGAACGAGCGAAACTTCTTTTTCTTCCTCCTAGGGTAACGGTGGGAGTCTCTTCACCTTAACTAAAAGTTGCTTCGTCCTGAGAAATAGCATGTTCATTGGTGGGAGACACGCAGAAAACGGTAGGAGAAATACGAAAGAATCTCGACACATGAAAAATGTTTCTTCTTTCTCTTAGGTAATGGACCGAGAACGAGAGAAAATTTTGAAATGAAAAAATAACATAAAAAAAAGAAAAAATAAGGTATGAATCTAAATTTTACTATGTTTTTTCTTAGAAAACCTTTGGTACATAGTTGAGGTTTCTAAAACCTCTAGGAAATTAAATTTTACTGGAGGTTATTATAACCTCAGTAATAAACCTCCATTATAATTACATATTTTTGTAGTGCTTGGATGAACATTTACAAAATTCATTTTGAATTAAACTTAATTTTGAAGTTAAGATAATCTATATTTGAATCTTTTTATTCTAAAAACTAGATAATAGTAAAACTAAGTGTCGAATCTCTTATTCATAACAAAAGATATCCAAAGTTGTTGCAATTCAATCATTTCTTGATCGAACATCAATTTATCATATATGAAATAAAACATGTAAGTATTTTCCTAACAACATCTTATTACTACGGTAAATAAAATTTATATATATAATGATAATTTTAATAAATGTAACAAAAAAATGTTTACTAAAATTAATAAATCTGGTAAGAAATGATATTATATAATTATTAATATAAATTAATAATTTATAATAAATCTAACTAACCAAATGTCACTGTAACTACATTTATTATAAATTATTAACTTATTTTAGTAATTATATATACGAAATCAGTGGTCATATGTAGTATTTAGTAAGATAAAATAGTAAATCGCATTAAAACTAAAGTAGGCAAATACCTGTGATAACTTATTTAAACTTGATAATGGTTGGTCTGTCCAACAACAAAAACGAGGAATTCATATTTAACAACTATTCATAAATAAAACCCTTTTTTCTTAAATGACATAAATCAATTGAAAGAATGAGATAAACAAGGTTTCAAAATTCGAATACCAAATCAAAACCTTTTACTTTACCTCTAAAAGCTGCTACCAATTACAGAACAAACATGGGATCATACCTTTCCACATCTTTGAATTTTATTTCCAATTTACGTTCTGATTCAAGTCCTTTCCAACTCTCAACATTTTCTCCTCCACTTGGTGGAATGAAGAGAACACCAAGTTCTTTCTGAGACAATAAAGAGAAACCCTCATTTGGGTCAGAGGTGGTGGTAATATGCATAAACTTACAATTCAGCAGAAAATTTCATAGTCTACTGCAACTCTACATATACACAACTAGTAGTAGTTATAAATTCCACTTATGTTGACATAATCTATATAACATTATAGAATTGACATAGCTTATTCACTTCTAATACTAAAATAATTAGACAAAACACATGAAAATATAGTGGCAGCAGTAGCATCAAAATCTGTTCTTTTGTTCAGGACTCAAATTGGTGGCAATAAATCCATATCACAACTCAAATTCTCAATTTTTTTATAACACCAGAAAAACTGAAGCAACACTATATTTCCAATCATTCTTAGGATTGAACATACACTTAGTTGCCCAAATTTGGAAGCATAAACAAGTTATGCGTTTCACGAATTATAAGTCCAGATGTAAGTAACAGTTGAGTTAAATCTCTAATGATTTCTCGAAACACATTGAATCACAATACCTTACAAAACTCATCTGCTTACTCTATGGGAACTATATGAATATGTAGTCCCTTGGGCCCATAAAATGTCAAACAAGTTTTTGGGAGAACTTGAAATTATGAGGACTGATGAAATTATTTAAAAAAGGAAAGGGAGTAAATTGCAAATTAAATAGTTGTATGACAAGATGCAAAAGTTGTAAGTGTATAATCAAAACCTTCAATACATCAATTCTAACAAGACCTCTCAAGAAAACTGAAAATGCATTCAAGCCATTCTCCATGGAAGCTACTTGCTCTACAATGTCCGCAGATACAAGAGACCTTTAGCAATAACAAAAAGGATGAATATTTCTGTTTAGGCTACTGGACATCAAGTTAACAACAGTGGTATTTACTCCGAAAGGAAAACTCCACTATTTCAAACTTCAATGATTCATTACCCATTAAAAGAAAATACAAAGCAAAAACTGAAATTTTTATACACAGTCAATAATAGGTATAATCCATAGGAGGTGCCAGCATGAATTTTCTCGCAGAATAATTCAGGTTCAACTAAAAAACAGAGTGGACAAAATGTAATTCATGCTCCCAATTGCTGCAGTAAAGATTCAACCACTAACACAATGATAACATTTTGATAAGTGTTTTTGCTTATAGTGCCTTACTTGGAGTGCAAGTGTAGGAGAATGAAGCATTGCTTGATGATCGAAAATGAACTAACAAACTAAAAATGCCGCTGCAACAGTTGCCCCAACAGATCCTCCTATCCGAATCACAGAAACTAAATAAATAAACATCTAAAATCATGAAATTTAATAATCTCGCTTTCGAATTCTTTACTTGAGAAATAAGTTAAAACAGAAAAACGAACCTCACTCAATAAATTAAATCAATGAAAAATAGTTGTGTTATCCAATAGTTCAAGAAGTTGTTGCCTCACCCTAAAAGAAGATGGAACGAGAAATCCCAAATGCGGTGACACCAACGATGATTGCGGCGACGACGATGTCACCTTCTTCCAAGGACATTACAAGGTGAACGATGGCAACACACGGAGACTCGTCTAAGATGAAGAAATTGCCGCGGTGGTGGTTAAAATGGTGGCCACTTGAGGTCCAGGAAGCTTCTCACGGTGGTTGTTGCCACTTGTTCTACGTTTGGATTTTTGAAGAAAGTGAAGAAGGGAACATCGCGGGGCGGTCGGCGAAGGCTTCGATGGTGATCAGAGTCGTCGGCGATGGGCTTGGCCATGTAGAATCAAAAGCTTTTTGATCAGAAGTTGAACAACGTGTTTGAGATCGAGAGAAGAGAAATATTAAACCTAAACCTAGGCTGAAATGAAAATATGCAGACATAGTATTTTTAATTAAAAAATTACATAAATTTTACGTACGAAACTTTTCTCGTAGGTAACTTTTTTAAAAATAATTTATATATATATTTTTATTATATTTACTTTTCTACAATAGATAATTTTTCGTATGATTCTTTTAACTTTATCTATGATCAATTTTCGTTAGATAATAGCCAATTTTCTTATAGTGATTAAACTTGAGTTTAATTGTTCCCTAGGCTGCTAGGGTTTCCTTGCTCTTTCACCTTCATGCCAATGTTCAATTCCATGCACAACCATTCAACCAATTCATGTTTCTTGATGACTAATATAATTTTATGATTATATTATCACTCAACATGATCAAGCATATTGTCAAAATAATAATAAATTAAATAACACATAAAATGACATACTTAGGACTTGAACACAAATCCTATCACACATCAACCACTTGAGCTAGTCACTAAAGGCTCCCACTACCCGCATTTATTAATTATTTATTTATTTGATTAATTAAATTTCACGGATCTTACAGGGTCCCTGCCTCATATCAACTGCTTATGATCAAACAAGTACTTCAGACTCTTGTGATTGCTGAAAACTTGGAATTGTGAGCCATACAAGTAGTGCGTTAGGATTTTAAGGGCAAACAACACTACAGTTAACTCCAGGTCATGAGTTTGGTAATTCTCTCATGCACCTTTAGTTGTCGCGACGCATAAGCTACCAGTCATTTTTCCTGCATCAGCACACAACCCAATCCCTGATATAAAGCGTCACAATATACTTCAGAGGTCTTAGTCGTGTCTGGAATAGCTAACACTGGAGTAGTACTCAACCTTCTCTTCATGTCCTTAAAACATACCTCACACTAATTTGTCCAAGAGAAAGGCTGATCCTTCCTGGTGAGTTGCTTCAACGGACTAACCATCTTGGAGAACCCCTCCACAAACCTCTGGTAGTAACTTGCCAGACCTAGAAAACTTCTCACCTCTGTCACTATTTTTGGTCGTTCCCACTTCACCATTGTTTCAATCTTCGCTGGATCCACCGCGATTCCTTGGGCTGATATCATATGACCCAGGAATTGCACCTCTTCTAGCCAAAATTCACATTTAGACAACTTACCATACAATTGATGCTACCTGAGTATAGCCAATACTACCCTCAGATGCTTCGCAAGTTCTTCCCGACGCCCTATTTTATTAGTTTTAAACTACTAAAATTGGGATGTTACAAAATTAGTATTGAGAAAGATGCACAACACTAGTGAAAGTGGTCAATATCAGGAAATGTTTGGGACAATATTTTAGTTTTATATTTTTCTTTTCAATAAGATTTATGAATGTAAAACTATGATTTTTTTATTGAGAATTTCAATAAAAAAAAGAATAAATGTTTTATTTAAATATAAAATTCATGTTAATTATAAATCTTAGAAAAAAAAAATTGGGGTGTTATAAAATATATAATTTTTGTATTCAATTTCAAACCAGAAACTATGCCCACGCAACAATTTCAATCAAACTAAATTTAAACTTACAATTAACCTATTTTAAAAAATATATATAATTCAACATATTAAAGCATAAATATAAATATATATATATATATATATATATATATATATATATATATATATATATCAAATAATAAAATAAACAATCACATAAAAGATTTAAAACCAATAGCAATGACAGGTAACCAAAAGTTCCAAAATGATTGTGTCAATGGCGGTGCTACAACGTACTAGTATACTCTACTCTGATACATTCCGCTAGTCACTGATTTTACGCTGATGACAGTACCTTTTCTTCATTAGACTCTAACCCGTTTTTAATTAAGAATGAATGTTTCTCATCGTCCCCAAGTCTTTATTTCATGATAGATGATGTGTATTAGGTGGACAGGGAAATAAAAGATAGCTTTTGGAAAATTTGCATTGGTGTAGGAGCAATAATATAGTTAGCAAGTCTTTTAATTTTATATGATTCTATATTTACAAACTGTATTTATAAAGTTATATATATATATATATATATATATATATATATATATATATATATATATATATATATATATATATTCTCCGTTAGCACCTGAAATAAGAGTCATTAAATTTTTTATACTAGTCATTAAATTAGATATTGAATTCTTTTGTGGCTAAATTTGTTTAAAAAACTAAAATATAATTCTTACGGCAACCAAAATATCGGTAGTTATTTAGCAACTTTTTATTCAATCTCTGATTAATTTGCAACTAAAATTTTCGTCATTACTTTTATTTCAGTCGCTAAATATTTTGTGATCAATTTTTGCCCGTTTAGCAAACCTAAATGGATGGTCAGTGAAACAACTTTTTTTAGTGTTTGACATTAGTATAATGGATAAGAATATCTTATGCATCTAGAAAAAATATATATACATAAAGTTAACGTGTTTAAACTTCCAATTAAAAAGATTAACCTTATTAACAAATTTTAATCAAGCGTTTAAAAAATTAAAATATAAACCTATTTGAATTTATGACGAGTAAATAAAGATCAAATGTACCAAATATATCTCTAAGCATCATTGCCTTTCAATTTAACACCTTCTCCTTATTATATGTCTTTTTGCGCATTTTTAGAGTTATTCTTGAAAAATATTTTTATGAGCTGTTTTTTTCAACTTCTCAAAAGAAAAAAAAAATCTATTTTGAACATTTCTTCTTTTATATTTCTGTAACATCTTGGTTTTATTTTTTACTTTTATTCTAAACTGAATTTCTATATTTTGATATTGTAAACTATAACCTTCACATTATAGCTACCACTATTTTCTTATCGATTTTGCAAGAAGGATAATGATCCTCTTATCACCTTTGTTTTTCTCTGGTCCGTCCACACATGCTAATGTAGCATCACGTTTCTTATATGTTTTTTGTGTTGTGTATGCATAAGTTGGTGGTGGTGCTTGATTGGACATTAATGAAGAATAACTTAATTTTATTAAGTACCATGAAGTTTTTCATCGCTGTTGTCAAACTTAAATGAATGGGTGTTGGGATGACAATATCTTTATGAACTTTTTTCAACATTTTTTAAGAATATAAGATTTTATTTTTAACATCTAATTTTTTTTTTTATATATTTCTGTAACATCTTGGTTTTATCTTTTGATTTTTATTTTAAACTGAATTTCGACATTTTGTTAAATCTATAACCTTCACATTAGCCACCACTATTTTCTTATCAATTTTTCTAGAAGGATAACGATCTCTTATCACCTTTAGGTTATTGTAGCATCACGTTTCTTCTATGCTTATTGTGTTTTCTCACCATTTTCCACTCAATATTTTATTCTTGGCATATGTAAGGCAAATGTTTTTTCTTTACGTTTAGCTAAATATATTTTTTCATATAATGGTGAATAAAGTTTATATATTCTTTTTCAATTTCTAATTTCATGTAGAGTGAAATTATTCTTTTTCAAAGATATGAATAGATGATTGAACATTTTATATTTTTGAAAGCTTTGAAAAACATTGATTTTTTATTTATTTATATAATGTCATAATTATGTGATGGACTCAAAAATACATATTCTAAATTTAAAACCTCATGTATATGTGATGTATAAGTGTGTGTCTCATATCTGATACATGAGAGGCACAAAAACACAGTATTTAAGAAGCGTGTTTGCACTTCATTACGTACATGGTATGCATACTCCCCAACAAACCATGTCCAACGGTGGCTTATCACTTCCAACTTCTGTTAGTGGTGAAAAACCTCCCTTCACTCGATCCACTGCAAATTTTCATCCCTCTGTTTGGGGCGATCACTTTCTTTCCTTTGTTCCTTCTTCCGTTGTATTTACTTTTTCAATCTCTTTAGCTAAGATGTTACATTTGCATGATTTAACATTTAATCTGTGTAGATAAAACATTTCATATGACGACCTCTTCATTACTACTTCCTGCAGGAAAGTGATAGCAGTATTGAACAAGCTAAACTACTAAAAGAGGACGTGAGGAAGAGGCTTGTCTCACCGATTGATGATAACAATTTCTCTTTTAAATTAAACTTCATTGATTCAGTCCAACG
>Ga0214545_1012624_pt1 | contig 10913 bp, 5 predicted proteins | sample CNSS4metaG_FD_160064 | JGI IMG/M metagenome (GOLD analysis project Ga0214545, IMG submission 160064) | Root nodule microbial communities from cowpea collected in UCLA plant growth center, Los Angeles, California, USA - CNSS4 | ecosystem: Host-associated > Plants > Roots > Nodule | place: USA...
TAATATCCCTTAGTGATAAAAATAATAATAATAATAATAATAATAATAATAATAATAATAATAATAATAATAATAATAATACAATAACTACATATATATATATATATATATATATAAAGAGATATACATTTTTTTGTGTCTTCTTTTGTTTTTACAATTTTATTCTCTTAATTATTATTTGTTAAATTTAAATAATTATTTATAATAAAAATTATTTTTCAGTTTTATCATTTTACTATTTTTAGTAAGTATTTTTTTAATTCAAATAATTACACATATATAGAGATAAAATGAACAATACAAAAAACATCATACATATTATAACATCCAAGGGCACGCGACTTAAAGTATAAGGATTTCACAGCCATCCAAGTACTCAATAAAAAAAACTAAGGCACACCACTATACCCTTAACATATAGAAGGATTCAAAAAATGACCAAAACCTTGCTCATAAGCACGAGATTACAATATAATAATAACTCTACAACATGGGCTCAACAGTGAGCCCAACCTCAAAGCATGCCAACTAAGCTGCAGCATTCTCGTCGCTACTTCGATCACTAGGAGTTCCCACATCTGTTCACACCAATAAATTGATGATCATCGCAAAAGGAGAAAACCACACACGAGACACACAAGTAAATAGAAAGGGTAAGCTAGAGTGAGAAGGGTTTTATCATACAATTGAACTTACGATTTAAAAGTCAAGAATTCATATTATCCGAATACATATAATTAGTCGGAATTACGGGATGCTTGGACTTGTGGTGGCCTCTACTACTCTATAGAGCCATTTCCAATGGGTTTCACCCTACCACACACAACGTTAGCCTTTAAACATCTAAGGCCATTATCTTGCCAAAGACTAGGGCCTCCTGCTACTCTCACTACTTGAGTTTGTACGCTCTACATGAGACTAATTGACTCTTTAGAGTTTTAGGATGCAATCCTTATATAATTATATATTGAGGCACCACCACCATATCTTATCAACAGGTTCATGGAATTACGTCCTAAAAATAAGGCACCACCATGAGCTCCCACCAAAAGGGTCATGGAATTACATCTTAACCATGAGGCACCACCATGAGCTCCCACCAAAAGGGTCATGGAATTATGTCCTAACTATGAGGCACCACCATGAGCTCTCACTAAGAGGATCATGGAATTACATCCTAACAATGAGGCACCACCATAAGATCTCACCAAGAGATTCATGGAATTACGTCCTAACCATACCGTAATCTTGCATCATCAACCCAACATAGAATTATCATGTATACCAATCTCATGCCAATATACAACCAACCATCCAACCATGTTTCATATGCATATCATGCCAAGCTCATCAATTATAGATCCCAATATATCATATAGAACATACAAAGCATCATACTTGAACTATTTAAAGCAATCAATCACTCAATCATGTGAAATAAACAAGTATTAATGAGGTCGGTAACGCCATTAATCGGCGGGAACTTGCTCCAATCGACGGTAAATCATCAGAACGACCTCCTGATGTTGATTCATGCGGTGGAATCAACTGAAACTATAGCAGAAACTCTCAATTGGAATGAATCACTCTCGTTCTCACACAAAACTCACACACTCACGGTGTTTTGGGCAACCCGACGAGATGAAATCTCATCTAGGGTTTAGGGTTTGAGCCAGACGAAGATTGGGGGAGAAAACTCAACCACTCTAATATTCATCCAAGCTTCAATAGAGACAAGAAGAAGCCATCATGTGGTATCATGAGCCTTGGTTGCTCTTGGTTTTAGTGAGTTAAGAGCTTCTTCTCCATTTTTCTTTCAATTCTATGTTGTTCATCTCTTCTTCTACTTGTCTTGCTGTTTTTGTTCCTTTTATTTTGAGTATTCATGTATTTTTACTTTTGGTTCATCTTCATTTGCTTCATCTTGAACCATCCTTGTGTGCTTTAGGTGTTCTCTTTGGTTTCTACCGTTTACTTTTCATTTTAATTGAGTATTTGTTGTTTTTGTTCAATTCATTCTCTTGTTCTTGAGTTTATTTTGATTTTAAGATCCATATCTTTTGTCTAGAGTCATGTTTAGTCCATATATGTCATTAATTCCTTGTTTAGCTTTTTATTTGCTTTGAATTTGTTGGTGATGTGCTGCTGAATTCTGTTTCAGATTTGAGTGCAATTTTTAATCCTTAAAAATTAACACTCTCTTCTCTCTTTGAGCCTTGGAAATGAACCTTCACATCTAGATAACCTTAGTTATCTTAATGTCCCGTGGGAATTTTCCTTGTGCTTGTTTAACATCACCATAAACCACACTAATTTCCTTTCAATTAATTGTGCTTTGGTGCTTTTTCATTTTTACTTTTGAGTTCAGATTGCTATTTAGATCTTAGCAATGTCTTAGAGTCAATTTCCATTGTGTTTCATTGTGTTTCATGATCTTCTTTTGATTCCTTTAAGTTTCATGATCTTCTTTTGATTCCTTTAAGTTTCATGATCTTCTTTTGATTCCTTTAAGTTTCATTCTCCTTTGTGTTTTTTGTTTCCATTAAAATGCAAATGATCAATTATAGTGTGGTGGTGATTCTGATTTGTGGTGGAAACTAGCTGTTGTAAGAGCTATAAAAAGAAAGAAAAAGAGCACAAAAAGAATACAAGCAAGTGCCAAAAAAAGTCAAAAGAAAAGATCAAAAGAAAGTGGCAAAAGAGAAGCTTTTTGAATGAAGATTTGCTTCTTGAAGATTTGATGAAGATTGAATGAAGCTTTTTTGAAGATTCCATGTAGTTAGATCATTTAGAAAGTGTATTTTAATTTTGTAATTCATGTTATAGACCTTATAGCATTAATTAGATGTTTTTGGTCTTATGTGTGTCTTTGAATCTCTTGAATGGTTTTTCAACAAGTTAAAATGTCTCTTTTAATCTGTTGAATGATTTTGTAACAAGTTAAAAGGTTAGCTGTAGTAGTCTTAAATTGCAACAAATTCAATCAGTTGATTTAGTTTTTAATCGACTGATTTCACTTAAGTCAAGTGAAATCAACCGATTGATTTGAAAATCAACCTGTTGAATTTCGTAACAGCTTGACTATAAAAGCTGTGATTTTCGAAAGAGAGTTGAGTTGATCACTTTAGAGCACGAATTTTTTCTGGAAACTTGTGGAAACTCTCTCCTTTGTGATCATACGTGTTGCAGCTATTGAAGATTGATCTTGGATCAATTCTTGGAGCTTTTGGCTTGGTTTGAAGCTTGGAGAAAGTGGTTTGTGGTAGGATGGGTTACGCTACCATTGAGGTTTGATCTTTCTCAAGCTTTGTGTATGTGCCTGGTGGTTTTCCAAGTCTGCAAGAGAGTTCTTGTTGTGCTGGTGTGATTCTTGTGTGATTCAAGAGTCTTTTGTGGTGCTTTTACATATTTTGGAAGTGTAAGGGTGGATACTTTGTAAATCTTTTGAAATAGTGCAAAGTCAAGCTCATGTTGCTTTGACAAACTTAATGTAGCTCAGGTTTGAGTGAACCAATATAAAAATCTCGTGGTGTCCTCTCTTCTCTAACCTTTCTCTCTTGCATTTTCATTTTAAAGTTTAAAGAACTTGTGCTTTAATTATCTTTTTTATGTTCCTTCATGTTTTCATAGCATTTGCAGCATTGAGCATGTTTACATAATCATTTGGAACCTATCTTGATCATTCTTGTGCATTGTGTAACATCCCTAAGGAATATTACTTAAATAAATAAATAAATAAGAAAAAGAAATTAAATCATCATGATATAATTATTCCCAAACGCGGGAAAATTTTAAAATATTTAAACACGCGCCAAAAAAATATAATAAAATAGTCATAAAGACGTTACAGTTTCCAAAATCCATAATCCTAAATAAAAACATAATAAAATATGCCTAGCTCTAATCCCAGCTAGCCCTTACTCCGTCGCCTGAGCATCCTCAGCATCACCTGCATCCACATATGCTCCCGTGTAACGAATTATACGATCATCGTCATACACAAACAGAAAGGGTGAGCTGAGAAAAATAAAAATAACATATATATATACATATATATATATATATATATATATATATATATATATATATATATATATATATTAACATCAGATAAATCATACACCCATCTAATTCAACCTACTTAGTTCTTGGCCAAGACCTTAACCCCAAGGCTTTATAGCCTTCAAATACAAAAATGGTTAGCCTTGGACTCGGGAACATGATGCTCACACGAACCTACCCGATCGTGGTCCTGCCTCTACGAACCACCCCGCTCGTAGTCTTGCCCTACGAACCTTCCCATTCGTAGTCCTGCTCTACGGACCTACCCGGCCGTAGTCCAACACATGTGATCCACTAGCCCCGTACCTCCCCGCACGTGGTGTAATACTCGTGAAATTTAAATAATTAAATAAAGAATTATTTAATAAATACGGGTAGGAGAGCCTTTATGGCATTTAATGGAGATTGTTATGATGTGGAGAAGTACTAGTTCAAATGGTTGAGAGTGTTTGGTTTGTGTGAGAGGTGTAAGGTTCGAGTATTATGTATGCCATTTATGTGTTATTTAATTGTTATTATTTTATTTATGTGCATGATCATGTTGAGTGATAACAAAACCTTAAAATTATAAGAATTATCATGAAATATGAATTGGTTGAATTGGTTGTGCAATTGTCTTTGTGATTGAGGGGTTATGGGTTCAAACCTTGGTGAACCCAAATTAAGCTTTCTTTTTGCTAAACTAATTTTTGGCATGAATGTGAAAGGGTGGAGGAAACCCTAGCTGAATGGGCAGCCAAGGAAGGGATGGAAAACCATCTAATAATGGCTCTTGAAAGACCATTAACCTTATTCCAATTAATTTTCGTTTTTTATTAGTAAATGGGGTAATTATTGGGTTGTAATGGTGAAAGAGAAGGGAATTAGAGAGGAAAACAACATTGTATTGTTGTGAGGGTAATGGGCTACAGATTTTGAGAGCACTAGAGTTGGATTGTAGAGAGATTTAGAGTTTTTGGGTGGAGAGTCAAAGGGAGACCATTGGAGATCATAAAGAATTGAATAAATTGTCTTGGGAGCAAGGATATCCAGGTTAGGGGAGCTGCTTTAATTGTCTATATGAAATTGTATGATTTTACATTGTAGGCTTTATGTTTGGGTGCCTATTTCTGCGTTAATTTTTCATTGGTCGAGTTTCTGGAAATTTTCCAGAAACCGCCTGGCGGCTTTGGAGGCCCACCAAGCGATGCTTGAGAGTGACACCCATTTCTGGGTTTTGAGATGAACCGCCTAGCGGCAAGGGTGACTCCGCCAGGCGACGCGAACCCTTGTGTTCTTGTTCAACGATTCAATATGGATTCTGTGATGGTTGGATAATGAGCAAGGTTCATGTGCATGATTTGAATGTATAAACTTATGAAATCAATTTGTTTGTAATTTATGCGCTTGATTGACTAGAACGAGATTTGAACAAAAATCTACACGTTATAATTATACAAAAATAATCTGAATTGAATAAATATGATGTGGGAACAATATAATTATGTCAAGACGAATGGTAGAATTGTTGATTTGGGGTTTTAGGGATTACACAGATGCAGAACAATTTGGGATTTTTTCCAGAACTGTATGCAGTGCCTAGCGGCGCATGAATTGCTGCTAGGCGACTCACATTAAAACAATTATGTTGTTGGGTTACTATTAAAAAACCGCCTGGCGGTGAAGAGCTACCGCCAGGCGACGCGGGGGTGTTCTGTTCACGAAAAATGTTGTTTTTTGTACTTTTCGTGCTACAGGAACTGTCGGGCGCTATTTTTGTACCGCTAGGCACTACCTTCCTGATTTCTGGGCGTTAGGCGCCACCATTTTTCTGGTTCGCGCAGTTTTCGTAAAACTGGATTTCCGGTTCGTTAACCGTCTGATTTAAGTGAAATTTTGACATGTGGTCCACGACACGTAGTTCTTCAATTTGAACGGTGGAGATTTGATTTCGAGGGCAGTAGTCAGAGATATACGTTACTCAATATTGATGATTTTGGAGTATTTAAAATACATGAATAAGCTCTTGATAATTTCAAGTAACTTCTAATGAAGCAGGATTGGGTTGTGTGGTAGGCCTCTATCAATTTGAATATCCCTTTGGGTTAGTCACATGTTGAGAATTGGTTATTGGTGAATGCATGTGTGCCAATATTAATTTGCATTGGTGCCAAGATCATGTGCTTAAATTATTAGAATGTTGCTGCTTATACTTGTTTGAGCATGCGTTATTCCTAAGTTAGAATTGAGTGCTAGCATGGGTTTAAAAGGGAAGAATATATATGAAATATGAATGGATTGATTTTACTTTGTTCTAAGTGATTAAAAGCTAGTACTGCGCAAGTACTGGTGTATCGCCTTACGGTGGTGTTCGACCGCCAGGCGATAGCTACGAGACCAGTAGAGAATTGAAGTGTGTGGCGTTTGGCAATAAGGGTTGTCCCTCCAGACGATAGTTGTAGAAACAGTAGCATTAGAGGTGCTTGACGCATGCGGCACGTGTCCCCCGCCAAGCGATCTAGAAGTCTTTTGCGCCTGGCGACTCGTGTGGAGCGCCAGGCGACTTTTGATGAAGCAGATGTTGTGTTTTGCTTGGTTTGGATGTGTGTGGTCTACGAGACCTTGGGCGATATCTCAAGGGTCAGATGCTGGAGTATTCCTGGAGTTGTGGCTTAGGATGGAGCGTAACACGAGCATTCTTCGAGTTGTGGCACGGAATAGCGAGTGTTCCCGCATGTGTTCTACCAGTGGTGGCTTGTAGGTTGGACAACAACGATAGCTTGAGATTATCAACCAAAGACGTAGAACATGGATTACATCGTGGTGGCCGTGTGATATGAGATCAAAGGATGATGATCCTTGGATTTGTGTGTGTTTTGTTATATAAATTGATGCATATATTTTATTCTGTTAGCTCACCCTATTTGCTTGTGTTTGGCGATGATCGTGTACGCGGTACACGGGAGCTGTTGATGTTACAGGTGGATCTGGTGAGGCATAGAGCCGGACCGGGGCTAGTTGGGAGAGGACTTTCTCAGAGTTTTATATTTTATGATTTTTTAAAGAATTTGTAATATTTCATATTACTACCCGTAGACATTATAATCGAGTTTTAAATTTTCTAGATTTGAGTTAACTTCGAATGTAATAAAAGTTTTATGTTTCCCATGTTTTGGAAAATGGAGATTAATAAATGAGCATTTAATATTATTATCTTAGTTTATTAAGTAAATTCGTAATATCTGAACGGGATGTTACATGTGGCATCTCTCAAACGTGAGCACGGAACATACGAACCTACCTCGCTCGTATCCCCACACGAAAGTAATTGGATATGAACCTCCCCGCTCATATCATCACATGTTATCCACCATCCATGAACCTACCCGCTCATGGCACAACATCTCCCGATCCAAGTGTAGCATCATTGCTCAAAACAACACACAAACAAATCAAGGACAACAACATTTTCGCCTGGCTCAGCCTACACGCCGCCAGGCGAAATCAGTCCACACCGCCTGGCGGTACCTGCCCACCGCCAGGCGCCAGCGCCCTCCCAGTGCCACTGTTTTTCAGTCACCGCTTGGCGGAGCACAACTTACCGCTAGGCGCCACGCGGTACGGGAACCTCTCCAGTTGTTCCTATCGCCTAGCGGCATCAGCAAGTCGCCAGACGCCACACTAGAAGTCCCTCACTGCTGGTTTTGGAACACTCACTGGTTTGTTCCAAAACTAGAACACTACCACAAGCATCACTCTTCTCATTCATCAGGACATTATGCAAAATTACCCAGCCATACCTCAATCAATTTAATTACTTATGACCCATACTCATAGGTCCATATATTCCCTACATATAATTCACCAAGTCCTCTATCCAAGCATAATAGCTCAATCAAGCTTAAGGAAATTGCCTAATTCATTCCCTCTGACTTACTCTAGTCTGAAAATGGAATTCAGTCACCACCCTAGACTATTTAAGGCTCATAGCAGAATAGTTGTTTATCTCCATTGACACAAAATTTCAGTCAACCCCAATTCTCATGCTTACTAACTTATTACATTGTTTTACCCTATAATCTTCATTGATTGACTTACCAAAACAGAAAATCTTATAACTCACAATTTAACTGCAGTTACACTCTTCTTCCACCACATTCTTATATCAGATTATTCATCATCACTAACGTTTTCATTACCTAACTATCATCAATATGTTGCAATATACTCCCCTTTCTCCTCTCTTGTTCTATTAATCTCAACGAATTTCCCCCTAATTAAAGTTACCTATCAACCCCACACACAGATTTTGCCTCTTCTCTCGTCATTCCATTTCTGCACAGAAACGGGTCTACATCCTACCATTACCTGACGGTGTTACACTTGCCGTCAGGCGGCATTCCAGTACCAAGTTTAGAACCCCTAATTTTCTGTACCTACAAAGATCATCAAACCCCCCCAAAGTTTGATCCAATCTCGAATTTCAATGCTCGAGTTCACTCAAGCATGACTTAAAAAACCATCACACTATTATATCGTTCAATTACTTGTCTTATTTCTTCCAATCACTTAATAGTCATACCCAAACCACGAATTATACCCTTATTTGTTTCTCATATAAATCCCTCATGTCCCCAAACAGATTCTAAGATGCCTAACATTCCAGACCATAGAATAATATCACAAGGTTATACAATCACACACGCAAGGAAATCCAATTCAACGTCCCACATATCATAATTTCCACAGAACGCAATAAAAATAGAGACAATGTCGCGCATCGCCTAACGGTTCAGTCTCGCCGCCAAGCAGCTCATGCCACAGAACCCAGAAACAAGGTTAATCCTGATGTGTTGCATGGCGGCACATGCATGCCCGCTAGGCGGTTTCTGGGCAGATTCCCAAAATTTCGCGATAACTTCACAATTTAACAGAAAAATTCATACAATTTGATTCATATCAACACATTACAATAAGTACGAATTAAAAGAGTTAAGAACAACTCCCCTTACCTGCAATTCGCGCTCTAAACTCGAATTCTTGATGTATCTCTAACCCAACTCTCTAAACCTTCCCTTGCACACCAACAACACGTTCTCCGCTCACTTCTTTCAGCACCCACCACGAAAACTCTTCTAGAAACCACTGCTTGCAATTCACACCCAATGCAACACCCCTCTTCCGTCCAATTCTCTTCTCTCTCACAATCACTACCTTAATTAAGTGAGTTTAAGCCAAAAAAACGAAAATAAACTCAAATGGGGTTTATGGTTATTCAAAACTCATAATTGGGATGTTTTCAGCCCCTTAATCTTCCCTTCTTGGCTGCTAGGGTTCCTAAACCCTTCCATAATCATACCAAACGAAAATTTGGCAAAAAGAGAGCACTTTTGTTGTTAGCCAGGTTTAAACCCACAACCTATCAATCACCAAGTCAAGAGCACAACCAATTCATCCAATTCACAATTGTGATAATTCCTCATATCCTAAGGTTATGTTATCACGTCTCACATTCAATTATATAACATAAAAATGCATAAATTAAAATAACACCCAATTCACATACATAGGACTCGAACCCAAGTCCTTTCACACAATAAAGTACTCTTAACCACTTGAGCTAGTACTTTTCCACGTCATAGCTCTCTGCATTAAATGCCTTAAAGGCTTCTATTACTCGCCTTTATTAATTAATTATTTAATTAACTATTTAATTTTTCTCGGGTCTTACACATTCTTCCTGGTTTAAAATTCAAATTCGCATTTCTACATTTTTCCCAGTTTTTCAGTTGACTGTTTTCCTGTTTCAATCAGTTGATTATACCAGAACAAAATCTATTTAGTAAAATCAATCGATTAACTCTGTTTTTGATCGATTGAAAGTGTACAATTCAGTACTGTTTGCATCCTAACTTGGTGATCTATTTGATTCAATTAAAGGTTGTTTTTAGCTTGCAAAGATAGCCTAAATTTTTAACTAGCCAATTCAACGCCCCTTCTTGGCTTTTCAACCATTTCAAAACTAACATTATTCACTTTTGGTTTAGCATTTATAATTTTGTGTTTTTCTTGCTTTATTTCTTGACCTCTTTGGGTTTGGTTCTATATTTGGTGCATACGTCTTTTTGGAGGTGATCTAATTTTCCTGAGGTAGCATCCTAGGAGGTGGAGTACCTAGTCCCGAAAGAGAATCCACTTTGGTGAGATCTAGAGGAAGTACAAGAGTGAAACACTTGAGAGGACTAAGCCAAGAAGACAAAGCCAAGAAGACCTTTTACATTTTGTGCACTTTGATTGTATTCAAATTGAGTTGTAAAATTGTAATGCTTTCCTTCTTGTGTTGATGGCCTAGTTAGGTGTCTTGGGGGAGTCTTAGGTACTTAATCCCATCTCCTAACTAGAACCTCTTCTATACATTAGAGAAGCGCTTTTAGTGATGAAGTTTGAAGGTTCCAAGTGCCTTCTACCTCTACCAAAACTTAGGCCGCATATAACTTCTAATCTTTCTTGTTTTTAATTTTCTTGTTTGATAGTTTAGTGTGTGTCTCAACTTAGTCTTTGAATTAATTTCATTTAAGAAGTTTTGTACAAAAGTTTGAAGTTCCCTTGCCTAGGAAAGACTTGGTATGTACGCAATCCAAGTGATTCACCTCTCTTTCCTGGAGGAGAACTAAAAGCTTTTGCTATCTACTTCTTCTTTGAAATTTTCTTTTAAAGACCAAAGTCTTCTAAAATCTAAAAAAACAAATGTCTCAACCTCCTTCTCAATGTATGGGTGCTTCAAATGAAGAAGAAATAAGTTTGAAACAAATTGCCTTTGATTTGAGAGCACTACTACGTTGGAAGGAAGATGAAATAATTGCAAGGGAAAG
>Ga0214545_1012625_pt1 | contig 10913 bp, 3 predicted proteins | sample CNSS4metaG_FD_160064 | JGI IMG/M metagenome (GOLD analysis project Ga0214545, IMG submission 160064) | Root nodule microbial communities from cowpea collected in UCLA plant growth center, Los Angeles, California, USA - CNSS4 | ecosystem: Host-associated > Plants > Roots > Nodule | place: USA...
TATATTTAAAATTTATTAAATTTTTCAAATTGCAGGTAATACATATTAAAAATTAAATTTTTTATATTTTATTTCTTTTGTTTAAACATAATATTTAATAAAACATAAAATTAAATATAATAAAAAATAAAAATATTTAGGTTTAATTTTTGTTTTAGTCTTTATTTTTATTTAGAAATTGATATTAGGATTATGTTAATTACACCAATAAAGCAAATCATTCAAATCATCCATATTAAAGTCTCAATTTTGATGAAAAGATCATTGATCTATTTCAAAAAATTTAAAGAAATTTATCGTAAAAGATCGAATTACATTAGTTTTTAAAAAATTGAGACTAAATTGAAACTAAAAAACATGGAGGACCAACTTAACATTTTTATTAACATTTTTAAACGAAAGCGTGAATTAAAAGAGTAATTAAATCAAATATTTATTAACATAATTTTTATTTTTCTTCTCGTTGTCTTTTTAGTTTTTGTTGTAATAATCTCCCACTCCCATATGTCTTATTTTTGTTTTTAAAGAAAAAAAAATTAGACATAAACTCATTATATTTCTCATTTATCTTCTTTATCTTCCGTCTCTTGTCTTACTTGATAATGAAAATATTATTTTTTTATCTCATGAGCTTTTTGTATATTATTTTTTGGGTTAAATATGTTTTTAGTCCCTCAAGTTTCAGTAAATTTTAGAATTAGTCCATCTTCGAAACTTTATACCAATTTAGTTTTTCATCTTTAGAAATGCGTAGATTTAGTCCTTCTTACCAAATTTTATGAAGTTTATTTGACATTTTAAACGCATTTTGTGATAATATTTGAGTTAACATTGAAGCAAAAATGTTTTAAACGGTATAAATAATTCAAATACTATCATGAAATGCGTTTGAAACGTCAGATAAACTTAACAAAATTTGGCTAAAAGAACTAAGTTCATGCATTTTTAAAGATGAAAGACTAAATTGGTCAAAAGTTTTGATGAGGGACTAATTCCAAATTTTGCTGAAACTTGAGGGACCAAAAACATATTTAACCCTTATTTTTGTATGAGTATAGAAAATAATAATAGTGTATTATGTATTTATAATAATGAATATATTTTTCTTTTAATAATTACATGTTTCAATTTTTTATTAGATTATGATCAATTTTTTTAGTATTATTTACAAAAAATATATATTGATAAAGAATGAAAAAATAAATTAATCGTTTAAGACTGATGAAAAAAGAAATTATTGACTAAAATAATATAAATTTTATCTCTTCACATATTTTGAAATATTATACTAATGATAAAAAATGTTCAGTTAGAGAAATTATGTTTTTAAAGTATTATATTATACTAATGATCGAATCTAATGATTTTAAAATTATATTTTTTATTTTTCTGACACTTTTGATCGAGATGAGCCATGGATTCTATGTGCATATTTTTTAGCACGTGAATTCATTGCATTCTTGGTGATAATAAATAATTAAAAAAATATCAATAAATCGTAATATTTTTACATTTATTTATCCTACACTTTATATGGTTTTGCATTAATGATGATGCGGTGCAACCTAGCAAAAGGTTACAAATTCTACAATCTCACCTGCACCTACATGGACCACTCTCGCTCATTTATTTCACACAACAAACATACTCCAAAATCTAAACATATCATTCTACATGCCATTGCCACAAAGAAACCAAAACAAACAATTTTTACGAGGTTTTGGCCCCAAAGATCAAATCCACCTACTCATTCTACATTGTTTGTTCTGTTCACATATCATAAAAGGAGAAAAATTAAACACTTACCACCACTCAATTCAGTTTTTTTTAATGGTTTGTAAATGATATTTATTTATTGGGTCTCGTTAATCCGCCCCTACTGATTAAAGTAATTAATATGAATTGAATTCTATAAAAAAATATATAGGTAAATGTAATATTAAATTAAATCTGATCTAATCATCATAAATGTAATTTTATTTTATTTAAAAGATAGAAATGTTCATAATTGTTATACATGTATGTTTCATATTTTATCTAACGTTCATCAATAAAAGTTAAAAAATAATTAAATAATAAAATAACTATGTTTTATTATTTTTAAAAATTAAATATAATTAAATATAAAGAAGTTTAAATTAACAGTGCAACCATAAAAAAATAGTGTTAAATATATACAAAATTTATAAAAAAGAAACAAAAATAAAATATTTTAATAGAAACTTTAAAAATTTCAAAGTCATTATCCTGTATCGATAAGTTATTGTCTAAAGCCTTTGGTGTCGGTTTTAAAGCCTAAAAAAATGCATTTGGAAGCACGTTTATCAAGCTTGGTTCGTGCAGCAGTAAGCGTGGAAGCATATGCTAAACAACCAAACATGCGTAACATGTTTAAATCAGGAGGACTGCCATAAAGGAGTTCGTAAGGGGATTTATTTTGAGACTTTTTCCCCTGTTGTGAAATTAACAACCGTTAGATTTCTTCTTGCCATAGCTGTCTCCTCTGGATGGTTTCTACACCAACTAGATGTAGATAATGCCTTCTTACATGGGGATCTTCATGAAGAAGTTTATATGCGCCCTCCTCCTGGTTTTCAAGATTCATCTTCCAAAATGGTTTGTAGATTACACAAATCGTTATATGGATTGCGTCAAGCCAGTCGACAGTGGAATGCTAAGCTTACTGATGCTTTAGTTGCTTTTGGTTTTATCCAAAGCACTACTGATCATTCTCTTTTTACTCATCGCCAAAACCAATCTTTCACAGCTCTTTTGGTTTATGTCGATGACGTTGTCTTAACAGGAAATGATTTAACTCTCATCATTGAAGTCAAGCAGTATCTTCATCATCACTTTCGTATCAAAGATATCGGTGAACTTAAATACTTCTTAGGATTTGAGGTTGCTCGTTCCCACCGTGGCCTTGTGTTAAACCAAAGAAAGTATTGTCTTGAAATTCTTTCTGAGTTTGGCCTTACTGCTTGCAAACCAGTTGACACTCCTTCCACTCCTACTGTCAAATTAAATCCTGACACGGGTGATCTTTTGGATGATCCCACCAGTTTTCGAAGATTAATTGGAAAGCTGATATATTTGACTAATACCCGTCCGGACATATCCTTTGTTGTTCAACAAGTCAGCCAACATATGTCTCAACCACGCCAACCACATCTACAAGCTGCTCTTCGTATCTTGAAATATCTCAAAAATGCTCCTGGACAAGGTCTGTTTTATCCTGTTATCAACAACAATCGGCTTCATGCTTTTTCTGATTCCGATTGGGCAACTTGCAGCACTACCCGTAAATCTGTCACTGGTTATTGTGTTTTTTATGGAAGTTCTCTCATCTCATGGAAGTCTAAAAAGCAAAATACTGTTTCCCGCAGTTCCACTGAAGCTGAATATCGAGCTCTCGCTTCCTTAGCATGTGAGATTCAATGGTTGAAATACATCACTGATGATTTAGCTTTAACAATCCCTATGCCATTTCCTGTTTTTTGTGATAACCAATCAGCAATCCAACTCGCTAAAAATCCTTCTTTTCATGAACGAAGTAAACATATAGAGGTGGATTGTCACTTCATTCGGGCAAAGGTTCTTGAAGGTCTGCTCATTCTCTCCTATGTTCCATCTAAGCATCAAATTACTGACATGCTTACGAAGTCTTTGTATCCAACGTCGTTTCAGCTCAATTTATCCAAGATGGGTTTGCTTAATATCCATAATCCATCTTGAGAGGGGGTATTAGAATTTATTTTCTGTTAAACAATATTTTGTTTTCTTTATACAGTTGTTTCTGTTATAACAGCACACCTATTCTTTGCACAGCTGTTTCTGTTATAACAGCACACCTCTTCTTCTCTCTCTTTTATCTTGTATATAACAGCACATTTACAATAATAAAAGTTGAGTTGATCTTTCATATTCTCAAGGCTTCTTCAATTCTTTAGCCATGATTCTGCATCGCTAATAGTTACTTAAATTTCTAAAATACTTGGTGTATGAAAATTTTCTGGAAGTATCATCCGAAGTAAAATTACTCTGATTCGCTTCTCTAATGAACTTCTTTTGTTAAAATCTTCTTTCCTTCATTGTCAAGATTACCCAATTTCTGAGAAAATAAATATCCAAAGAAGGAATTAACTGTTCTTTGTCATTGAAATATTAATTTCATTTTCACTTACACAACTTTCATTATACAACATTTTATTTTATGATATAAATTTCCATTAAAGCCTAACTTTTCAAAAATAAATTTATTAAGCGCTTTATATAATTTAATTAAGTCTTCCTGTTTTTCTTTTTTTTTTTTCCTTTTCCATTCCTAGATAGAGTTTTTTTAGAAAGTATATTGTGAAAGCCAACTAAATAGTAAATTCAGACAAGAAAAAAAAAACACTTAATTTATTAGGAAAAAGACCAGGAAAATTAACACGTAGAAAGCAAATCAAATTGAATACTGTTTACATTGTCATGCTAATTCCAAGAGCTAATTAACTTTTCTTGTAGTATAAATTAAAACATTTTAAACAAATAAATTAAAAAACTAATATAAAAATTAAAACAATTAAACAATCAATAATAACAATTAAGGAATTAAAAATAACAAATGTAAACATTTAAAAATACCAATGTGAAAATATTTAACAAAGATTTGAAAGGAAAATAATAAATTGTTAAAATAATTTATAATTTTCTTATAAATTTAATGTAACTTTTTTAAAATAAAATATCACATTTCTAAATTCGGTACTGTAAAGTACTTTTTTATTTTTTAAAATAAGTTAAACCACAATGTTCAAATTTATTCCGTCAGATGCCATAGAAAAGATGTTAGTATGTGCGTGTTATTCTTTCCCGATTTTTCTCCCTTCTATGTGGAAAACAAAAATTGTACTTAATACAATTTAGGGTTAAGTATTTTTTTTATTCTTGAATTTTGATTTAAAATTGAGATTCGTTTCTGTCTAAAATTTCGATAAATTTAGACCTTTAAACTTTAAATTGAATGAATATATAGTCGTTTTAACTCAATTATGTTAACTTTGTTTGACGTGTCAAACATGTTTCAATTTAGTATTGGAGTTCTTTACATGTTTGACACATTCCGGTTCAATATTTGCTAAAAAATACGTTCGACACCTTAAAAATAGTTAACATAATTGGGTTAAAAAGACTATATTTATTCATTTTTAAAATTTAAAAATCAAAATGTATTGAAGTTTCAAACAAGAATGAATTACAATTTTGGATCAAAGTTCAGAGACTAAAAACATACTTAATCCTACAATTCAATTACAACCTTCCAAACACAAAATATCTTTCAATAATCTAAACCCATCTTTTTTTCATGTTTTTGTTCTTAATTTCATTTTTGGTTTCTAAATTGTATTTAATGTTTTTTTTTAATCAAGTTAAAAAAAATGCAAAAACACATTTCACATATACTGAAACATATTTATGTGTGGTAACTGGGATATGTAATGTGTAGTTGGGTAAGGGCCTATATGTTCCTAGTATAATTTTTCGCTGGAAAATACTATTAAATAAACACGAATACTCATGAGTTTTATTAACTGCAATAAAAATAAAAATATCAGCATGAATTGTATTGAAATAAAAATATCTACGTTTAGTTTGGTGAAGAGATATCATCATTAAATATCTACGTTTATGAGATGAATTTCATGAGAAAAAGAGAATCTCACTCTAATTATTTTTGGAGTACTCAATTTGTTGCTTACTTATTCAAAGCTATTGCACTCTGCTTATTTTGGAATAAATGTAAATTATTAGGAATCTTTAAGGGAGGACCTAAATTTCTGTTTTCTCATATATGATATTTTTTCCTATACACATTTTTTTTTCAGGGAATGATTTAAAAGGTAAATTGATCTTCAAAATACTAATTAAGTAGGAATAAACTAAAAATTAAACTAAGAGTCTCAAACATGGCAAATTTGCTTTTGAATAGCTTCCTTATAAACAAGTTTCTATACTACTTAATTTCGATGAATAAACCTCTCCCAATTATAACACACACAAATTATAAAAAGTTTATTTAACTTGTAAAAAACTTTACCATTATATATTCTTATTCATTTGTTATATTAAGTGTTTATTAAAAACATTATCTAGAGTGCTTCAGTTGTTATCTTATAGATAATTCAATAATCAGAACTTGTTTCACTTAGACATTTTTTTATACGATTTTATCATCATTTTTGAATTTGAATCCTCGATAGGTCTAATAAAAATATATCAGAGAAGAACGCAAAATAAGATAGAGATAGCAAATGCCACAATCTAGTATATTGATAAGTCAAGCGAATATTTGTCACAAAGATGTTAATCTTTGATAAGAATCAAAATTCTAATCAAAAACCAAGAGAATCATCTTTCAAATAATGCAAATGCATATATATGACTTAAAAGTGTTTGTATCAGTTTTTGGTACCTCTATATATAGGTACCTAAATTTAAAAAAATCTGAAATCCTACAAAAATGTCCGAGCCCAAAAACATAAAAACATAAAAAATTTATAAAAGAAAATTCAAAGTCCAAAAACATAACTATTTTTCCTAAAAATTATCCTTCAAATGTTTTCCAAACCATGATCTTCATATCTTTTAAATTTTCAGTTGCTTGTAACATGAAAAGCCTTTGAATAGATTTGATCTTCCAATCTCTTGTTTCATACCTTTGTCATAGATTATTTGAATCATAAATTTTTCATGTATGAAATCTTGGGATAGTGTTCTATATTTTTTTCAAACCAAAATTGTCAAGCAGTGTTAAAACATGATACTGGCATTTGACAATGAGACAATAATTTCTAAATCGTGTGTTTGATTATAAACTACTTATAAAAATTCTTATCAGAAAAAATAGGTTACATCGGAAGAATGAGACATTTTTATATGTTTATTTAATCATAAATTATCACATGATAAATCGGTTGTTTTTTATAATAATCAGTTAAATATTGCACTAAAAGTAATACAGGGTATAAATTATGGACTTTTTCCATTTGTCCGGTGACTTCCTAATTTGGCATGGGTACCCTGTATAACTAAACACTTATATTGTCTGATCAATTTTACTCTGCTAATTCTAATCATTTTAGAAGTTTTTAGTTAAAATTCTTGCATTCAATTCAATCAAAAAGGATAACAACCAAAATCTAAAAATTTCATAAGACCAAAATCTCTGTAAAATTTGACTATCCAAGAAATAAAAAGGAAAAAAAAAAATATATATATATATATAATAATAATAAATTAAATAAAATATAATATGTCAATAAATAATATTAATCATACATAATCTGTCTTACTAAGACATAATTTGTTAATCAATAATATTATTAAAACATAATTTATCATAGTATTGTCAATTAATTATCTCAATAATTACACGTACCTTTTCAGAAGAAATACACATTTACTCACTCAATCTGGTATATTGTTTTATACTCGTCATATTTTCTTCTTTTATTTTTTACTTACATATGTATTAGAGAATCTTCTAGAGGAAATTTCTCTAATTTTACTTTCCATGTCATCCTAAACGACCTATACTCTTTTCCGACAAAAAAATGTCTGGTTTTGAACTTTTAAGTTTGACGGTTAGCTAGTAAATTTCGGTGAAGGTTATTTAATGTAGTTTTGTTGTGTTGTATTAAAAAGTTTATTATTTTGAAACTTCTTTAAGTGCAATTAATAAGTTGTACAACTATTTTCCCTTTCCTTATTCAAATTTGATTTCATTAAATTATACTTAAAACAAAATATCATAAACTGAAACTTCTACTTTCACAGGAAAATAATAGCGACTGTAAACATTCATTTTTCTAATACATTACCATAAATATTCGTTCAACTCTGTCCTCGTTTAAATCTGCATTTGTCCAAACTTATATTTGAAAAAGAAAAAAATTTGAATTAATAATTTTATAATTTTATTTAAGAAAGATTTTTGTAAAATCATTTGATTTTGTATTTTGTTATATATATATATATATATATATATATATATATATATATATATATATATATATATAAAAAAAATAATATATTTTTTTTTAACATATTTCTTATATTTCATATTTTTATAATTTAAATTATTTTTAACATTTATAATATTTTATATTATAATTATATTATATGATTTATAATATTTTATATTATAATATAACGTTTATAATTATAATATAATATTTTATATTATAATTATAATATTTCATAATAACTTTTATAATATTTCCTATACATACTGAATATTACAATCGTTATTTAGTAAAAATGATAACGAAAACATAATTGTATATACCCAGTAAACAACCAAAAAGCACATCTTACCTTTTTCCAAATTTTTTGATGTTTAACTTTATAGTTATCATGTTATCATATTTATCGTTGTTTACTTGGATAATGTTTTTTATTTTTTAAAATTTTAAATAGCCTAAAAATAACAAAGACCCCAACTTTGATTTTTTTTAATAATTTTATGAAAGCTAATTTATCATATTAATTAATGAGTTAGTAATAGACTACATTGATTCAATATATACGTGAAAAAAATTAAAGAATTATATAACTCTTCTAATATGATTGGTATATGTTTTACATTCGAGTCCTATTGTTATTATAAAATACTTGATATATGAAATAATTATCAATTTTAAAATTTTCATCAAATATCAATTAATCATATCTTAGTGGTTATATTTTCCATCTAACTTTTAAAAGGAAGACAAAGAAAGGAGTTAAAACTTCCTCCAACTTGGACCATCAGCACCTACTCGTCATGTGCAGTTTTCCTTTATGCACTCCCATAATTTCTTTATTATTTTTATGAATTATTTATTTTTAATATTCTTTTAATATTTTGAATTAATTTAAAACTGACTAGTTTAGAATTATATTTTTAACTTTTAAAAATATTTGAATTTTATAAAAGTCTTAATCTGGAAATCTACTCTACAGTCCGGATTAGAGGACTGATTTTGCAGTTGATTGATTAACTTTATTTTTTTGTTATAAATATTCTAAAAGTTGTAATATGTTTGGAAATTTGGTATTCCTGCCAATTTGCTATGTGATGATTATGGGTCTAAGGGATAATGGTGAGGGATGATAGAGTTTTCATTATTCAAATGTAGAATTTAGCATTTAAACTAATGTTGCACTAACATCGAAAATAAATCATTTAAGAATGTAAAGATGTTATGAGTGTTATATATTTATAATAATATTGAAAAATAAGAACATTGCTGTTGCAACTTGAGCAAGTCTTCTTCATTTTTAGGATGATGTATGTTCTTGCAACGAGATTTCTTTTACAGGTTGATCATCCATTTTTTATGGAATATTATTTTCCATACTAGGTTTAGCATGAATTTTTTTTAAATTCAGCTATAAATAGGAGCTTAAATCCTCTTCCAAGATATAACATTTCTCATCTCTTCTTATTTTCCTTATTTTCTCTCTTCTCTTATATCCTGGGTTACTTACTCGGTACAGAGTTCATCTTACTAGTTTCTGTTATCTTCAAGATATATATGAGATGTTCCTGTTTACGTATATACTGCGGATAAATCCTTAACGACCGTGTAAGAAATTCCTTTTATTTATAGAAATTCCTTTTATTTATATTTTTATCTCTTTTATGCATATTTGCTGACAATCTTAAGGATTTATCTTATAGTCGACTAGAAATAACCTTTGTATTTTTTATGTTATTTTGGTTCTGTTTTCTTTTAAATAAAAAAAAATTGTACACAGTTATGACTGCAAAACAGAAAATGGGATTAACAGTGAAACCCATGCCACAACTATGATTCTCACTCCCAATCTCAGTCTCAAATAAGGGCAACTGCAGTCTCACTCACTTTCACACTGCAATTCCAACTCCTAAACCCAAACCAAAGTCCCCGCTCAAGAAGAGGAAGAGGTATTGGAAGTTGTATCCCGGAGAAACCACCGGCATCACTGAAGAGATGAGGTTCGTCGCCATGAGACTCCGCAATGTCTCTGTTTCCCACGACCAACCGAATTTCGTCGAGTGGCACGCCTCCATGGAAGGCTTCATCGCTTACCTTGTTGACACTCACCTCATCTTCGCCACTCTCCAGCGCATGGTCGACCAATCTGACAACGTTTCGTATGCATACATGAGGAAAACTGGGTTGGAAAGATCAGAAGGGCTTTCGAAGGATCTGAAATGGTGATTAGAAAGAAGGTTTCTGAGAAGCTATTGGAAGGTGGAGGCATCGTCGCCGGTGACTGCGGGAAACGAGGCGGCAACGTGGAGACTGACCCGAGATGATTCATGCGAGTACGCGTGGTGGACAATGTCTCCGATGACAACGTGACGAACGGTAATCTGCCCAACGTGCCTAGTAAAAAGGAGAAGTTAAGAAAAAATATTATGCATGGTGGTGGGCCACGGGTTTGCAGTTTACAAAAGTGGCATATAAATATAATTCAAATTTTGGACCGCATAATTTATTAGGATAATGATATTCCAACAAAATTTTTTGACAAGGTTTTGACACAATTTACGTGACAGCAATTTTTTTAATTTTTAATAACTGAAAATCTTTGTTCGCACGTGCAGCTGAGAGGGAAAGAAAAATGAGATTAAATGTCCTTTAGAGAGAGAAAGAGAAGAGAAAAAATGGGGGAGGTCCGCTCCGCAGTGAGAAGTGAAGAGAGAGAAGGTGGAAATACCAACTTGCGGTCGGAGTTAGAAAGTGAAGAGATAAAAGGGGGAAAGTGAGGTCTGGGTGGGGCGGCCGGAGTTAGAAAGTGAAGAGATAAAAGGGGGAAAGTGAGGCCTGGGTGGTTTCGAACTGAGAAAGTCAAGACAGAGAAGGGGGAAAGTGAGATTCCGGCAACCATTTGGGTTG
>Ga0214545_1012629_pt1 | contig 10910 bp, 4 predicted proteins | sample CNSS4metaG_FD_160064 | JGI IMG/M metagenome (GOLD analysis project Ga0214545, IMG submission 160064) | Root nodule microbial communities from cowpea collected in UCLA plant growth center, Los Angeles, California, USA - CNSS4 | ecosystem: Host-associated > Plants > Roots > Nodule | place: USA...
TTGCATTTTTAAGAATCAAATATTTGAGATCAATTCCGTATTCGTTGTGAGACGACTCAGGGTTATCTTAACCCTAACTATTTTGTTCACTACTAACTTGGCAATACTGAAGTTGCTAAAGTTGAGTATGGTAATTTGATCGCCTAACGACAGTGATATCAAATGCACTATTGTTAACAATACTAAAACAACATATATTCATGGTACGGGAAACCATACACTCACAGACCATTTATATGTCTCTACTCAACCCTCAATCCACTACACCAACGAAAATATTCTCATGCAATGCCATCCAATAGAGGGTCCAAGGACATACATTAAAAGCACAAAGGAGGTTAACTCGTAAATGGCTACAAGGAAGAGACCCGCAATATGACCAGGGCAAGCAATAAAATAACTTCGAATAACCCCCTACAATGACATGCACCCTAGTCCCACGAAAACAAAACTAAGGTTCTGAAGCAAGGTTCACCAAGGAAAGATAAAAGAAAACAAGTCGACCCACCACATGTAATGTCCCATCATGTATACAAGCTTTTAATACCTTATATGATTGGCAAAACAATTGAACCCATGTACTGCACCGTGAACCATGAATAAGACAAAATAAAAATTACATGGATTATATGATTGAAGGTAAGAGAAACTGCACCAAACAAAAAGAATGGAACAAACTTTTCATATAGGCCCAAACTCCTACAAACACCTAAATCATAATGTGAAAAGGAAGCAACCAACAGCTACACGTAAACCATGAGTGTCTTTTCCACAACCATCACAACAAGACAAAATAATCTACTCTAATGTGGTTGTATTGAGACCTTGAAAACAAACCTTGAATGCCCATGCAGGTCATGCACAAAACCATTCAATATCAAAAGGAAAGAAAACAAGGCTACATGTTAACGCATAAAGTTGCACCGCCCACGAAAAAGTGATTCAATGTGATTTACATCTTGTGGCCCTTTCCCAAGTACCTCTACATATGATCTGATGTATTATAGTATGGAATAAAAGGGACCGCACCACACCTCCACTCCAACCACTACACCACATGATAAGTGGAACCAATCAACGACCTCCAAAACCTTTGGCAGCACCATACGCGTTGACTTAGGGCCAACTACAAGACTCATGCACGCATAAACTACACCCAACAGTCAAAACTTCATGTAAGGTTGGAAAGGTTTAAACACCATGCAGGAAATAAAACCTCGTTCGTGAACATGAAACCATTACAACAAGATATAAACAAATAGGTTTTGAAACCAAAACGATGCTCACACCCCCCAAATTAACACATAAGTTATGCCCCAAACGTGAAACAAAGCAGGTTTTCAACACGAATGAAGGGTCTTCCACAAGTTCCCAAAATGAATTAAAGCCCAGACAAAGAAAATGAGTCTGCAGCATGCTCATAAAGGTTCAAGAAGAACCAACCACCCCACACGTATGAGTTTATGTACCCAATAGATAATAAAGGAAACATAGCAATATAAAGAATTAAAAGGCACTCAAGCATCGTAGTATGTACATACATTAGAGCAGAACAACAAGAACCATGCATCAAACCACAAAAGATTGGCTTCCCCTACCTAGACAGTTTTTCCAAGATGTTCCCATTGCAGCCTCAAGGTCCTTCTTCCTTCTATTTTCTCCCCTCTTTACTAGGCTCTTTAAGAACTAGTTAACCTGTAGGGTTTTCCCTAGTTAACCTGTAGGGTTTTCCCTAAGTCGTTGTCCACACTCTCCCCTAAAAACCATATTATTCCAAATTGGTTTATCTCCTTTTAAGTCAATAAAAACTGAAAGTCAAAAAAAAAATCTCACATTGGCTATTTCTATTTCGGAAATGATACTTCATCAAATAAATTTTTGACAAACTTGACAAAGGATACATGTCAGAACAGGAATAAATGGTTTTGCAACATGAAAGAAAGAGGAGACAGGGGTGTTTTTGGAAGTTCACCGTTATTTTTCAAGCTTTGCAGTTTCATGCATTCACTCTTCTTCTTCTTCTTCTTCTTCTTCTTCTTCTTCCTTCCAATTCTCTCTTCCACTCTTCTTCTTCGTCCCTTTGTCCCACTTATCTTAATCAACCACTTCTCTCTCTCACTTCCTTCTAGGTTTGTTATCCATCATTTTTTCCGATAAAGATAGGAAGTCTCTGTTGCACTGATCTTCTTCATTTTCTTTGACAAAAATAGTAACATTGTCTGCCAACGCCTCTATCCAAGCCTTTAAAAATAAAAAAGGTGTGCATATTCTCTTTCCTTTTTTTTGGGTGTAATCAGTCTCTGTTTTGTGTTAATTGGTTAGTGTTTTAGGTTATCTAATATGAGTAAGGACTATGAAGATGGAAATTGCTCCATCAATAATAAGGTATGCATGGTCAATTTCACACATTTGATTTGTGTTTGAGAATTGTATAAGTCTCCTTACTGTAGTTGTTCATTGGATTTTGCAGATACATTTGAGCCATTCTTGTGGAACAAAATATGTTGGCGCTATCAATAAGCAATTAATCGCAGAGGAGAACTTATATATTCAAGGAACGTGTTTTGGGTGGTTTACACTAATGAAGGAGTTTACGCAGATACCTAAGAACCTTCTTAGTAAATTATGTATGTTATCAGAGAAGGAAGTTTAAGAAATAGTTTTTGTGCAATTCTTTAATTCTAATTTCATAAGACAATTTATGACGTTTTGTATTTGTAAGTAAGAGAACACAATGTCATGAAAGATGATTTAATCTTCTTACAAGTTTATTACTTTGAACAAGTTACTTTGCATATAAGATTAAGTGATATGTTTTTGAAATTATCTTAATTTATCAGTTTTGATTTGGGTGAATTATTGATAAGTTATATAATACTTATTCTAGGTGAAATGCAATTTGAAATAAATTGGTCATGTTCATGTCGTTGACGTGGTGTACAAAAACATGAAATGTGTTTGCCATTTAGTCACATTTTGTTTGGCAGTTACATACAATGTATAATGTTTTTACCCCACCTTGAATATTTCAATCCATAGGGAAACCCATAACAGATTGTACTTTTTTTGAGTTCCACATTAACATGTGACCCATGGCTAAACGTAGTTTGAAATAAATTTTTCATCTTGATGTGGTTAATGTGGTGTCCAAAATCATAACATTCGTTTGCCACTTAATGTGAATGTGTTTCGTATTTTTACTTTGAAACTATTTTGTACTATTTATTCCACATAATTTGTATTTCACAGCATGGGAAAACCAAGAACACTTTGAATTTTTGGACTTGGAGGTGGGCATGCCACCTAGGTCAATCAAATTGGGCATCCTTATGTGGTTGACGTGGAGTGCAAAATAATGGTTGACCTTTGCCACTTAACCAAAAGATGTTTCATACTTAAAATTTTAAAAAAATTTGTACTTAGGAGGTTGACATGGTGTACAAAAGCTTGAATTACATTTTCCACTTAATGGCAAGGTGTTTTGTAGTTAAATATTTGAAATATGATGTGTTGATTTCTGCATCTGATTTGAATTTGACACCAAAGGGCAAACCAAGAACACTCTGAATTTTGAGAGCTGAACTTGCATATCTAACGCATGTGAATTAAATTGGGTGTCCTTATATGGTTGACGTGTTGTGCAAAACCTTGAATTACGATCGCCACTTAATGGCAAGGTGTTTGGTAGTTAAGTATTTGAAATATAATGTGCTTATTTTTACACCTGATTTGTATTTAACACCAAAGAGCAAACCAAGAACACTCTCAATTTTTAGAGTTAGACGTGTAGATTTGATCTAGGTGAATTAAATTGGGCATCCTTATGTGGTTGACGTGGTGTGCAAAACCTTGATTTTTGTTTGCCACTTAATTGCAAGGTGTTTGGTAGTTAAATATTTGAAATATGATGTGCTTATTTTTGCATCTTATTTGTATTTGAAACGAAAGGGCAAACCAAGAACACTCTCAATTTTGAGAGTTGGACGTGTAGATCAGACCCAGGTGAATTAAATTGGACACCCTTAGGTGGTTGACGTGGTGTGCTGATGAAGGATTATCTTGTTTCCTTTTAAGAGTATGAATATGGTGAAGAGTTGTTTAAGGAAAACTCAAAGAAAATCCCCACTGGACATTAAGATAGCAAGCTATCTAGATGTAAAGGTTCCATCCCAAGAGTTCAATAGGAGAAGAGATAGTTTAAGGTGCTTAGAAACGAAAATAGCAAGAACATAACCAAAAACGAAAATGCATTGAAAGAAGAAGAACAAATAAAATGGAAGAGAAGATAGTAGTGGTGATGGAAGTGGAGCACGCCACTCATAGAGGGGTTAAAGCCAAACCAAGCTCTAGAGATGAGTGTATGGTGCCGCCACTTGCATAGCAAGATAAGGCAAGAGTTTTTCCTCTCCTTGGGAGGAGGGATAGCTCACAAAAAAAGAGGTTGAAAACAAAAGTGTTTAGATTCAAATACATGTCTAGGCGTACCCCTTATATAGAAGAGTTTAGAGGCCTCTAAGCAAATAAAAGATACCTAAGGATGTCTCTACAAAAACCTAACCCTAGCTTCTAGAAACTAGGTCAAATAAGGTTACAAAAATGAGAGATCAAAGAGCTAACTATGGTGTGTGCAAGGCTAATTTCGTTCTAGCACAAAAGGAGACAAAGAATGTATCTTATATGTCTCTAAAAAGTGGCTAAAGTGTGCTAAAAACAAAGGAGACCAAAGGTACATAAGTACACTTGTTTTATGCCTTTTACTTTGTTCTTTATGCCTTTGCTTTACTCTCTCATCCACACCATTTATGCTCCCCAATCACCATGCACCACATAGCATTGCTTTCTTACTCTTAATTAACCTACAAAGTAAATAAACATTGATTAGCATTTTGGCTTAAGTTAAGTCAACTATAGTCAACAAGTCAAACCTAGTCAAAGGTCAACAAGTCAACTAAAGTTGATTCAACTAAGTCAACTTAGGGAATCAAAAATAACAAACACAAATGAAAGGAATGAAGGATTAGTGAACTTCCTTTCTAAACATGCTTAGTCTTCTTAAGCATGTGCCTCCATCCTTGGTTGGGTCAATCCTTCATCATGTGCAAAATCTTGAATTACGTTTGCCACTTAATGGAAAGGTATTTGGTAGTTAAATATTTGAAATATGATGTGCTTATTTTTGCACCTGATTTGTATTTAACACTAAAGGGCAAACCAAGAACACTCTGAATTTTTAAAGTTGGACGTGCAAATCTTATCCAAGTGAATTAAAGTGGGCATCCTTATGTGGTTGACATGGTGTGCAAAACCTTGAATTTTGTTTGTCACTTAATGGCAAGGTGTTTGGTAGTTAAATATTTAAAATATGATGTGCATATTTTTGCATCTAATTTGTATTTCAAACCAAAGGACAAACCAAGAACACTTTTGAGAGTTGGATGTGTAGATCATACCCAGGTGAATTAAATTGGACACCCTTAGCTGGTTGACATGGTGTGCAAAACCTTGAATTACATTTGCCACTTAATGACAAAGTGTTTGGTAGTTAAATATTTGAAATATAATGTGATTATTTTTGCACCTGATTTCTATTTAACACTAAAGGGCAAACCAAGAACACTTTGAATTTTGAGAGTTGGAAATGTAGATCTGATCCAGGTGAATTAAATTGGGCATCCTTATGTGGTTGATGTAAGACCCGAGAAATTTAAATAATTAAATTAATAATTATTTAATAAATGTGGGTAGTAGGAGCCTTTTGGCATTTAATGTTAATTGTTGTGACGTGGAAAAGTACTAGCTCATGTGGTTGAGAGTACTTTGATTGTGTGAGAGGACTTGGGTTTGAGTCCTATGTATGCTATTTGTGTGTGGTTTGAGTTATATTAATTTTAATATGGATGATTATGTTGGGTGATAACATAATTATAGAATTAGAGGAATTAACACAAATGTGACTTGGTTGAATTGGTTGTGCCTTGACATTGGAATTGTAAGGGTTTGTGTTCAAATCCTGTTTAGAATGAAATTAATCCCTTTATTTTTGCTAATATCATTATGGCTTGCATGTGAAAGGGCATAGAAAACCCTAGTAGAAGGGCAACCAAGAGGGGCTGAAAAATCACTAAATAATGGGCCTTGAGTAGCCATCAAACCACCATTAAGCCTAATTTCGTTTTTTTTTTCATTAATCACAATTAGGGGTCATATAAAAAGGTAAAATAAAGCAATAGAAGGGTTTGGAGACTGAAAAATTGTGAGAGTGGAGAGAAGCATGAACTTTGAAGGGAAAAGGTGAGTTGGGGATTGTGAGCAAAACTGCACTTTGTTTTGGGAGAGCAAAAGGAAGGTTCTTAGGTACCACAAAGCCAAAGTTGAGCAATCATTAGAAACAAGGATTTCCAGGATAGGGGAGCTCCTTTCCATGCATTTATATGATTGTTGAGAAATTCGGAGTATTCTGTAATATGCAATGATTTGTGTACCCTTGCCATGTAATTGTGTTGATAATATGCTGTGAATTAGGGTATTGGATTGTTTTGTTGTAATGTGATTAAACCCTTATGAGACTGTGTGAAAATTATGGGGTTTTGTGGTACTATTCATGGATTATGGTTCAATTTCGCTTGGTTGGGGATCAATTTGGTGTCTAAATCGTGCTCTTGATATTTGCATTCTGTGATGAATTACTTAGCATAGTGGAGTGCGGGTTTTTGGCAATTGGTTTGGTCTTTGTGTGCGTGACAGGGAGCATGTCCTCTATTCTCGCTCAAGCTAACTAGGTTCTCCTAGTCGAGAATAGTAGGAAAGAAATTTTGGGTTGTGTCTGCACATCTCGCTCAAGCGAGAGCAGCTCGCCTAGGCGAGGATTCGCGAAAATGTGAGGTTGTGCTCGAGGGTCTCGCTCAGGCGAGGAGCCCATGTTTTGAGCGACAAAGTACCTCGGGCAGGCGAGAGGTACTCTCCTAAGCGAGAAGTCGGGGTTGGTGCATGTGTGTTCTGTTGTTTTGCCGCCTAGGCGAGAGATGTTGTGTTGAGCGAAGAGAGGTCTCGCCCAAGCGAGATGAGCTCGCCTAAGCTAGACTTCGTACGTAACTTTGGTAGCACGCTCGCTCAGGCGAGGAAGCTTAGCTTGAGCGAGACAGGCCTGGTCGCTTAAGCTAAGGCTTCTTGCCCAAGCGAGTTTAGTGCAGCTTGTGTTTGTACGCTTTGATGTAAATATGGATCAGGAGATGTTGTGCCATGAGCGGGTAGGTTCATGGATGGTGGTTGGCATGTGATGGTATGAACGGGGAGGTTCATACTCGATTACTCTCCTATGGGGATACGAGCGAGGTAGGTTCGTATGTTCCGTGCTCACAGTTGAGAGATGATGCGTGCGGGGAGGTACGTAGCTTGTGGATCACATGTGTTGGACTACGGGTGGGTAGGTCCGTAGAGTAGGACTACGAGCGGGGAGGTTCGTAGAGGTAGGACCTCGAGCGGGCAGGTTCGTGTGAGCATCATGAATCCTGAGTCCATGGCTAACCCTGTTGTATGTTAGAGGTTGAAAATCCTTGGGGTGTGTTGTGAATGTAAATAAGGTCTAATTATGATAATATGATTGGGTGTTTTATATTATTTCATTTATGTGATTGCTTATATTGTCGAGCTCACTCTTTCTATTTGTGTTTGGCAATGATCGTGTATTTCTTTACACGGGACCATTTGATGATACAGGTGATGCTGCTAACACCTGAGACGGAGAGAGGGCTATACTGGGGATTTTGAGTTAGGGAATTCTTAGGATTTTCATTATTTTGGCAGATTTTGGAAAATTGTAATAAAAGTACTATGTAGTTTTCTTTAAATTATGGCGCTATTATTGCCGTGTTAAAATTTTCCCGCGTTGTGGGAGTAATAAAGTGTGACGTTTGAACTTATTTATTTTTATTTATATATTGATTTATTTTAATCAAGTAATTTCCAGTAGGGATGTTATAGTTGACGTGGTGTGCAAAACCTTGAATTTTGTTTGCCACCGACGACAAATCATATGGGACACAACTGACGGAACCCATGGGTGAAGACGCCACAAAATGCAGAGAACTACTTAGGACTTTCACTATAGAGAAAATCAAACACAAGCCCCAATGCGCGACGAAATACAAATAATTGGATGGAACGAAAGCTTTGGAAGAGAGAAGGAAACCCTTTGCTAAAGGCGCGACGAAGTAATCCCTAGTGGTTGCGATGAAAGATCTTGAACACACAGTTGTTGTCTCTGCTTTTGTTCGCGAAAAAGTGGGACAAAGTGGTTAATTTAGAGAAGTGGGATGAAAGGACGAAGAAGAAGAATGGAAACATAAGTGGAATGAAGAAGAGCGGAAAAAGAGTGTTTGCATGAAACCACCAAACTTGAAAAACTATGGTAAACTTCCAAAAACACCCCTTTGTCTCTTTTTTTCATATTGTAAAACCATTTCTTTGTGTGCTGACACGTGTCCTTTGTCAAGTTTGTCAAAAATTTATTTGCTAAAGAACCATTTCCCTTTCTATTTTTTCCTCGCGTAACAAGTCCCTTAAAAAACCACATGAAATCCACAAAAAACCCATGCACTATCATTCACGTGACTTAAACAAAAAGTAGGAAAGAGAAGGAAGAGAATGAAAATTAACACAATAAATGCACCTATACCTACACCCCTTACACACCCTAACACATACCACCAACCACTAAGTTATAAGCTTGCTCATGATATAATGTGCATCACAAAATTATAAACACATATATTCTACATTCCATAATTAAAATAAATCAAACAATAACTTCAATCACTCAATTAATTATTCTATGTATCTCGCAATGTTGGACCATGTGATCACTATACCAACAAAAAGTTCTTAATAAAACATCATCCATTTTATCACTTCACTTGAATACTCTAAGTTTTTCCTGGGACTTACACCTGCAACACATGAAAAGAAAATGGCTCATAAATGAAAATGACATTTATTTTTAATGGAAAAACCATATTAATTTATTAACTTTTGGTGATGCCTCCTAATATAGATATGTAAATCAACATAGATTATTTTTGTAATACTACTTTTTCAAATACAAAATGCTTATATTTCTTAAGACCAAAACCATAAATAAGTTTAGCTAAACATAACAATATTTATTGTACATAAAAGTTGGTATAAGTTTTTTCCCTCAACAACATTACAACATTTTAGGCACCCATACGAAACAATAAAACTTAAAACCAAAAACAATATAGTACTACGTCAATACTTATCCAAAATATAGAAAAACACAACAACTTAATTAATATTTTAGATTATATATTTTGGATTATATAATTTGGAAGATGTTTGTAAAGTTGAAAATATATTTCAGAATATACATTTTGGAATACAATTTTTGAATATATTTTGGAATGTAAATTTCAAAATAAGTTTCTAGATTTGAAAATATCTCTTAGATTGTTTAATTTGAAATTCATTAAAAATATGGTTAAATATGTTTTTATTCCATAAACTTAAACATAAAAATTGGAATTTGTCCTATCCAAAAGTTTGATACATTTGGATTCTCCAACTTTAAAAAAAATGGATATAGTCATTTTAACCCATCAACTTTAAATTTATTTTACGTGTTATATGACGTTTCAGGCTGACGTTTAAGTTGGAATGTGTTAAACAATGTAAACAATTCATGCTAACTTGAAACAATAATTGACATGTCAAAAATTGTAACACATTTGGGTTATGAGAATTCTATCTATTCATTTATAAAGTTTGAGGATCAAATTGTATCAAAGTTTAGAACAAAAATTTCAATTTTGCGTCAAAGTTTAGGAATTAAAAACATATTTAACCCTTAAAAATAGGTATGAAAGGTAATTTTTGTGGGTATAATGTGGCTCTAGAAGGGGGATGAATATTGTTGACATGAGAAGCCAAGGTGGTATGCTTCTTGAATATTTGATGAAGATTTAATGAAGCCCTTTTGAACTATCTTGAATTCATTAGCATTGGAATGAAGCCTACATTGATGAAGGAAAGGAGATTTGATGGTATGCATGTTGATCAAGGCTGGAACGTGTGCTCTCCACATAGTTACATCATTAAGAAAGTGTATTTAAAGTTTGTAATTCATATTGTAGACCTTGTAGCATTAATTAGATGTATTTGGTCTTTGTTGTATTTTTTAATTTGTTGAATAGTTTTTCAACAGGTTAAAATGTCTCTTTTAGTCTGTTGAATGGCTTTTCAACAGGTTAAAAGGTTGATGAAGGATTATTTTGTTTCTTTTTAAGATTATTGAATATGGTGTGAGTTGATTAAGAAAGCTAAGTGAAATCCCCACTGGACATTAAGATAGCATGCTATCTAGATGTAAAGGTTCCTTTCACAAAGCTCAAGAGAAGAAGATGATGGATTGATTCAAAATGAAAAGGAAATGGAAGGCACATAAACCATAGAAAACCAAGAACAATTAAAGGAAGAAGAAAACATAAAATGGATAGGAAAAAAATGGTAATAATGTGAGAAGCACGCCACTACAAGGCTAGGCTAGAAGCCATGGCAACCTTGAAGATGAGTGGATGTGTGCCGCCACTTGCTATGCAAGATAAGGCTTAAAAGTATTCACTCCCAAGGGAGGAAACTCTCACAAATGGTTGAGACACAAGAGTGTTTTTACTTCAAAATGTTCAACCCTTTTACAAGTCTAGGAGCACCCTTTATATAGAAGAGTTTAGGGGCCTCTAAGCAAATAAAAGATACCTAAGGATGTCTTTACAAAAACCTAACCCTAGCTTCTAGAAACTAGGTCAAATAAGGTTACAAAAAAGAGAGACAAAAGAGCTAACTATGGTGTGTGCAAGGCTAATTTCGTTCTAGCACAAAAGGAGACAAAGAATGTG
>Ga0214545_1012636_pt1 | contig 10905 bp, 4 predicted proteins | sample CNSS4metaG_FD_160064 | JGI IMG/M metagenome (GOLD analysis project Ga0214545, IMG submission 160064) | Root nodule microbial communities from cowpea collected in UCLA plant growth center, Los Angeles, California, USA - CNSS4 | ecosystem: Host-associated > Plants > Roots > Nodule | place: USA...
AAAACACAACACACATATATATATATATATATATATATATATATATATATATATTAATAATTATTCCAATAAATAATCAACACTTTCACATTTAAAAGAAAATTTATAGAAACAAAACTAAATTATATAACATAACCCTTCTGTCCTAAACTGAAAATGCATTAATAAAAAGTCAAATTTAATTTATAAAATTAAATTATTAAACACATTCATAATAACACTTCAGCATTACAAAAGTTCCAATAATATCTCACATTGCAATTAAAATTAAACTTAAATCCCAAATATATATATATATATATATATATAAGAAATTAAAGGTAAAAAGTTAAATACATTGCAGATATTTCATTTCCACCGTTAACAATCAATAAATTTGAGGAAAAATCCTTTATGGAAAATTAAATTCCAATATGTAAAGTGAAGAACAAAAAGTGAAGCTAGGAATTTGTTTCAAACATGGAAGTAAGCATTGGATTGTGGCTACATCTAAAACAATGCATGAAAATAGTTGTATCCTAAATGCAAAAGACTTTAGGTTAACCCTATCAAATTTAATACATTCTTTCGTTTTGAAAAAGAATTATTCATTCCAAACTGATACAGATTCAACATATAGATACATATTCTTCCAAACTTAGCTCTTAGCTTTATACATAGAGATCAAAGTCCATAAAATCTTTGATAACAATATTCATTTGATATATTGTCTTCATTTACAATTCATCTAATCTAATCTAATATATTATACATTAGTAGCATACAAATTCATTAATCATTCATTTATGAGCAAATCGTGGTATCATTACTATTACTACATCAATATTGCACAAAATATTTTCTATATTCTTACAACTTATTAAATATTTCAGGTTTTTCTTCCTTTGCATAGTCATTTATGGATATGCAGAAAGAGATGAATAAGCATAGTTGTGCTTTGGCAAGATTGAAAAGGAAACAATTTCTTATTCAAAAGAGAAGTAGGTATGACATCGCTGCAAAGGGATCCTCACCTACTCAAAGTACATGTTAATTAAAAAACTCTTCCAAGTTCCGATGAAAATATATTTTATCAGACACTCTCCCAAATGGAAGGTACCAGCTAATAATTAATTTACATCTACAATTTGGAACTAAATCCTACTCAACTTAGTTTGTATTAAAATTGTTATAACCATGTTTAAATAGACTATTCAATGCACTCGAAGTCAAGTTTTGAAGATGAAGAATCATTGCACAACAATGTTGTGCATAAATAGAAAGGCAAGAATACAGATTACTGTGCTTTAGCAAGATAGAAAAGGAGAAAATTGATTATTGAAAAAAATGTAGATCTACACAAAATTAGTCTACACCAGATCAACATACACAACTAAGGATATACAACAAGCCACTCTCACATATTACTTTAAGTGCACTCAATGAACCATCATCCTTAACTCCTTGGTGGGAAACATTCCAAACTCAACAGATATCCCCATAAGTTAGTAAGGATAGAGGAAATAAAATCCTACATAATATTCACCATCGTACAAACCTAATTAATAGGTTTTATGCCATTACAGAGGAAACACCTGCTTTGCAAGGTATACTTCATCACTACAATAAGAAGACATTCAATACAAATATGGAAGGTAACACTCAATATATGATTTAAAACTGCTAATCTATTAAATTATACATAAATTGGTTGTTAGTAACATGGTTATGATCATTTTTAAAAGATTTTGCAATGCACTCAAGTTCAAGTTCTGAAGATGAAAAAGAATTTGAAGAAAATATCATTGATTAATCATTTGAATCAAATGTAATATCTCATATCAATTCCCATTTCTTACTATAATCAAATATTCATATTATTTCTACTAAATGATTTTCTCATGTGTAAGGCATACAAAGATATTGGTCAACCTATATATCAATATATCCATTGCAAAACCCATATGTGGTATCAAGAAGGATAAGGAAAAATGTACATGCCTCCATTCCAAAGTTCTAACTATGTTGTGGAAATGGCAAAGTTCAATTGCCACTACTAAAGAAGCCTCTTCCTCTGCTGCATCATCTACTCACTGATATAGATTCTCAACAATCAAAGAATTATCAACAAAATATAAGAACATATAACATGATCTTTGTGTTTACTTCTCCGGGAGCAAATGTAAGACCCGTGAAATTAATTAATTAAATAATTAATTAATTAATAAACGAGTAGAAAGCACCTTTATGACATTATTTATTATTTAATGTGACGTGGAAAAGTACTAGTTCATGTGGTTAAGAGTACTTTTATTGTGTGAGAGAACTTGGGTTTGAGTCATATGTATGCCAATTATGTGTTGTTATTTAATATTAATTTTTAATAATATGTATAAGTATGAGATTGATAATGTAAACTATTTTTGATTAAAGGGTATCACTAAATCTGAATTGGCATAATGGTTGTGATTTGGCCTTATGAGTGAAGGGTCACGGGTTCAAACCTTGATGGGCATATAATAAGCTTTACTTTTGCTAACTATTAGTTGTGGTTTGAATGTGAAGAGACAAAGAAAAATCATCTAACTAAGGGGCTTGAATTGCCATTAAGCCCACACTAAAGCCAAATTCGTTTTCAGGTTAGGGGAGCTGAACTGTAATTGTATGCTTTTGGGTCACATTGCATGCTTGTGATACTGTTTTGCCATCAAATTTCGTGTTCCCCATGAGAGGAATTTGGGGTTGGTATTTGGGTACTGTTCTATTGGTGTTTTTACCTAAATGTATGATCATGATGGATGTTTGCACTAGGTAGGCTGCTATTGTGAAAATGTGAGGGTTGGGGGACGATATTGCATTTAAATTATATTGTATGTTTGCTATAATTGATACGAGCTGCTTTGGTATGAAGTGAAGTGTGAATTGGTATTTTGGTTGCTGTTGTTGCGTGCGTGATTAGTGTAGGAGTCTGCATTTCTCGCTCAGGTGAGCCAGGCTCGCCTATGCGAGATTAGCAGAGACGCAAACCCTATTGCCACACGAGCTTCTCGCTCAAGCGACGAGGATTAGGTTTGAGCGACACGTACCCTCGCTCAAGCGAGTGAGGTTTGCCTAAGCGAGATGGTGATGAAGTTGCGCGTGTTGAGCACGACTTCTCGTTCAGGCGAGGAATTTTGGTAGGTTTGAGCGAACTAAGGTCTCGCTCAGGCAAGACGTTCTCGCCTAAGCGAGATGTCGTGATCAAGTTGGTGTGTTGCTTGCATTGTAGCTCAGGCAAGTTAGTTTTGGGTGTTTGGGCGAGTGATGATCTCGCCTAGGCGAACAAAGCTCGCTTAAGCGAGATAACACGATGCAGTCACTGTCTTAAGCTCGCCCAGGCGAGGTGAACTAGCCTAAGCGAGGCTGAGGGCTTAGCTTGGGCGAGGGTCCCTAGCTTAAGCGAGTTTATGCAAAATTCCAGGTTTGTTTGTGTTGTGTGAGTGATTTGGTTGATTTATCCTAAGTTTAGGATGCTTATGCATGTGGTATGATGTTTGGGCTTGAAGGACTAAGTCCAATAGGGGTCTGGGATGTGCTTAATGGTTGGACACATGATGGGCATGGAACTGGTTGAGTTTCCGTCGGCTACTAATGGGTGAGGAGTCCTTAGTATGGTGATTGCATGTGTCGGGCGCACGATGGGCAAGGAACTGTTATGTTCCTGTCGGCTACTATTAGGCGAGGAGTCCATAGTATGGTGATTGCGTGCGTGCCAGGGTCCAAGTATGAGACTTGGATGAATGAGTTAGTTTCGTGGGAGCACAGTGAAGTCCCAAGACCTAGTTCATGGATATGACTCATGAAGGACTATGAGGTCTTGATTGGGTTATTTGAAAAGCGTGAAATATTATTTATGTTATTTTCGAGATGGGTTGCATATTTATTTCATGTATTTGTTTTATATATATATTGTGCATAGCTCACCTTTTCTGTGTGTGTGTGGCGATGATCAGATAACTTGTTATCCGGGAGCAGATGATTTGACAGGTGAGCTAGGAGACGCTTAGACTCGGAGCGGGGACTAGCCTGGGATTTTTGTATATATATATATATATATATATATATATATATATATTATTTTAGTTTTGAGATAAATGTGTAATCAGTTCGGGAGCCACTGAATTTTATTTCAGTTTTATAACTATGGACTCCTGGTTTATGACAGTTATATTAAAGTTTTAAATTTCCCGCGTTTTGGGAAATGGTTTCATAATAAATGTGGTATTTATTCTATTTCAGTATTTATTTATTATATATTAGTAATAGTCCTTAGGGATGTTACAGCAAAAATTGATAGAAATATCAAAAACGGACAAGGAGCACCAAATCTTAGAATACAAGGTCAATCATGTCACAAAATTGGTAGCCTCCTTCCACCAGTTGGAGAGGTTCTGAAGTTTGCACAACTCTATATTTATGATACTGAGAATGAGACACATAACATGATCCAATCTTCAAGGTTAACATTTTCAATTTAAAGTTTAATGCTACTTAGACTATAATTTTTAATTAATTACACCTACTTACATTGATTTATTCCATTATTGTTGTAGGAACTCAAATCGTATAGATGTTGAAATTGTGCAACCACTAACAAACATGCTTGATATGCATAATGTCTATGCCAAGTCATTTTGAATGGCAAGAGACAGATGCAAGGACAAACCATATGATGACTTAAAGGTAAGACTAATAGTAGATAGGACTAAGGATGGCCGAATTTATAATATTCCTACTATTTCTGAAGTTGCAACATTAGTTGTACGTGATATTGATATTGGTTCTCCTAGAGATATCATCATGGAAAATAGAGGTGAAAAACTACAAAGAATAAATGAGTTACACACAAATTTCTTAGGATTTCAGTATTCACTGTAACGTCCTAGCCGAAAATTACTTATTTAAAAACAAAATAATAGAAATATTCATAAACAACATTTATTATTACTTTCCCAAAGATGTGCGAAAAATTTAAAATTTAGTTTATACGCACCAAAAGATCAAATCTGTACATACGTTCACACTACAAATATAAAATAAGTCATAGTACCTGATTACAAAAATAGTTCATAAAAACAAAATCCGTAAAGATAATTCCATATAAAATCTCCCATGGCTAGCCCCCACTCCGTCTCTAAGTGCCAACATGCTCACCTGCATTAACATCTGCTCCCATGTAACAAGTTACATGATCATCGCCAAACACACAAACAAGGTGAGCTCAAATAAAAGGAAATATAATATAAACTAAAATTACAATCTCAAACCCATGACCCTTGTTAGAACCACAATCTTTAAACCTCAACTTTCAAATCTTTTGCTGCCACGAGTGTCCACTCGCCTCTCTGACTACAGGCCACCACCTATAGTCCACACGTGGGAATAATCTTGTCACGGCCACAATCTGCAACACCAAGTGAAGTTTCCCAATACGAACCACAATCCGTATTTGTCCAAGGACTAACAAACTCGTCGGATAACACTGAGGAGGGCAATCTTTTGAAACCCATCTATACGAGCCATGATCTCACACACTCCATTGAACTTCCAAAACCACCAGGCTACAACATTAAGTGGCCAAGTGTTACCCCAATACAAGTTATACTCGTAACTGGGCCCCCAACAAAGCATTGCCTCAAGACCTCCATCCAAAGTTGTATAGAACCCTCCACACAATCCAACTTTGCACCCGAAACTGCTTGGCGCTTCACATACATCGCTAGGCGAACTTGCACTCCAGGCCACCTAGTTTTGTAGCTATCGCTTGGCAGTTCCATCCACACTGCCAGACACTACACTAGTAACTCAGATTTACTTGTTTTAGGTACAACATAATCAATCCTAACACACCAATCATCAAAGCATACATCTAGAATACCTACTTGCGTATTTTTTACATATCAACATGCCTCAGATTACATCACCACAATTCATATGCACCATAATTAACCACCCAGACTTGGGATTGGCTAAATGAAAGACGCACATGCATTGTAAAGCATCTAAACATGGGATTGGCTAAATGAAAGACGCACATTTTTGGGAACCCTTACGCGGGCACGGGAATTAGTACAGTAAAGGGGTCACACAGTTGCACCATAAACGAAGAAAGAAAAGCCAAATAAACATCTTGCGGCGCCAAGGAAAACTTTATAGCCCTCACTTATTTTGATAAAAAAGTATACCATGAAATTCATGCAGACATAAAACATACCAAAATCCAACGAAACTCTAGTAAGAAAACAAGAGGGATTAGATCCTATGCATACAAACACGTAGTTGATGACGTGAACCCAAACTCACGATGCTTATCAGACCACAAAAACAAGAGTAATCTTCCTAGAATAAAATGTTCGAAAGAAAGAATCTTTCGAATAGGTCATTATGCATAACAAGGATAAAGAAATATGCTGTGTACATTGGTAAGCAGATGAAGCAGAAAAGAAAAATAAACCACAGAAAGATACCCATTACCAATTCATAATCACGCACAAAACTCTCAGCTTTCTTATACATCAAACATATTAAGAGCAAGGATAAACAAACAAAGGTCAACTCCCCTAACGACGAAATTTCGCTAATATTGCTCCAATATCCTTCTTCGCTCCAACGTTGAACCCCACTAATGAGACCTTCTTCCAGCCGTCTCACACTCTCCTCACTCAATTCTTTAGGGTTGTAAACTCCTTAGATAGTAGCCACACGAAATTTTCATATTCCTCCTCTTTTTCGAGCCCTAAAAACTAATTAAATTACATTAAAACGAAATTCAATTCCAATCAATCTCTTAATTGATCCTTAATGTCTAATTAAGTTTCATTAACCCTCTTGTATGCGTTCATAGTACTTACATTCAACTCTTCATCTACTCAAATTTTTTCCCAAGGCATAAAAAAAATAAGTTCTTATGAATTGACTCTAACCAAGGTTCGAACTCACCACCATGCAATTATCAAGCCAATGCACAACCATCAAGCCAATTCATGTTTCTGGATAATTCTTATACATCTAGGAATTTATAACCACTCACCATGATCAAGCATATCATAAAAAATAATGCAATTAAATAATCACACAATTGGCATCCATAGGACTTAAACCCAAGTCCTTGCAACAAAACCAACTACTTTCAACCATTTAAGCTAGTACTATTCCACATTTTGAAAGCTAGTACTATTCCACGTTTTGCATCACAAAGTCCATTTCAATACTATCTCATTTCCACTGCGAGATGTCTAATGGTTATAGTGTACCCCCTGGGCGCTGATGTTCAATCTTGGCCTTTTGACACACCAAGCACGACGCCACAAAGTCGGTGACATCAATTTTCATTCCGTTCCACCATAAGGACTGTTTCAAATCCTAATACATCTTAGTCATTCCTGGATGTATGCTAAGACGGCTTTTGTGTCCCTCCTCCATAATTTGCTTCCTCAATCTCTAGTTTCCCAGCACACAAACTCTATCTCTGAAACGCAGGATGCCATCAGATCCCATTTGATAGTCCTTCCCTTTATCAGTACCCAACCAGCTCACAAACTACTGTAATTCAACATCACTCTTCTGTCCTTCACAGATCAACCCCATGATGTCACTAGTCAAGGTTAGTACACTGCATCGGATAGAACCTTCTCCCAGCTGTATACCCAGATTCATATCCCTGAGGTTCTCAATCAACTTTAGCTCTTTCACCATCATCGCTGACATGTGAATCATTTTCCGACTTAAGGCGTCCGCCACCACATTCGCCTTACCTAAATGGTAAAGTAACTCGAAGTCAAAATCTTTGAGATACTCCATCCATCGCCGGTGTCTCATATTCAACTCCTTATGGTCAAACAAGTATTTCAGACTTTTGTGATCGCTGAAAACCTGGAACTGGGAGCCATACAAATAGTGCCTCCATGTCTTGAGAGAAAACACTACAACAGCCAATTCTAAGTCATGGATGTGGTAGTTCTTCTCATGCACCTTCAACTGTCGAGAAGCGTAAGCTACTGGCCTCCTTTCCTGCATCAATACACACCCCAAGCCTTGATAGGATGCATCACAAAACACCTCAAATTTCTTACTGGTGTCTGGTATAGCTAGAACCGGAGCTGTTGTCAATCTCTTCTTCATTTCCTCGAAGCATTCATCACATTTCTTCGTTCAAAAGATATGATTGTTGATGCATATCATCAAACCGCCCCAGAATTTCTTAATACACTCATTACGTCAGGACTCCCAAATCATAACATTAAATCCAAGATTGGGGCTCTAATTATGCTTTTAAAGAACTTGAACCAGGCTGAAGGACTATGTAATGAGAGTAGATTAGTTGTAAGCAGACTAGGAAATCATGTTATTGGAGCAAAGATAATTATTGGAAACAGAAAAGGCCAGGAAGTATACATTCCTCGAATGTCTATGACACCTTCACAGACGCCATGGCCTTTTAAGCTTATCAGAAGGCAATTCCCAGTTATGTTATCCTATGCAATGACAATAAACAAATCTCAAGGGCAATCCCTAGCATTAGTAGGATTATACCTACCAACACCAATTTTCGGCCACGAGTAGCTATATGTTGGGCTATCTAGAGTTCAAAGCAAAGTTGGACTAAAGATCCTAATTCATGATAATGAGAAGAAACCTTTGAACTCTACAACCAATGTAGTTTTCAAAGAAGTTTTCCAGAATCTGTACCAAGTATGCAAATAGATCTATCTAACCTATGTTATGCATTTTTAAATTGTAGCAAACTATCTCAAACATATATTACTTATATTAATTTACTTATATTACTGCATTGTATGGGTTAACATACATTTGCAGATCGACTTCGACAATTGGTTATTACATCCAGTAGTCAAAGAATCCATACCAATAAACACCACTAAAAAGTTATCATATAACTAAATTGCAAAAAGAAAATACATTCAAAATAGATATTAACATGTTCATGTGTTCAATATATCATATAGTACCAACTTCTCCTCATGTATTCTCCACAACCTTCCTCTTTCATCATCCATAACTACCCGACAATGTTTGTGAATGTTTAGAATAAATTTTAACTACCTGCAACCTAATCTATAAACGTATGGGCTTTCCTGTATGCACCCCACCTATTTCTCTTTACACCCCTGCTATATCAAGCAAAACTTCATATTCCTAACCATGTTAACTATTTAATATATCTAAATCCAATCATTTCATGTAACAATATTCAATTTTTTTTTTTATGATTTCATGTAACTATGTTTTGGAAATTTAATATATTATAATTTTTGTATTAAAATAATATGTCAAATGATATTTATTTTATTCAATTATTATCATCTAAATCTACTTTGCAACATCATAAATTTTAATAAATAAATCCATTTCATTATTACTATATTATTATATTTTATTTCAGATTTTTTAAAATTCAGAATTCAACATTTTCACATTATTCAGTATTTAACTTTATTTTTATATTATCAATCCCTTTCTATTAAATATTAGGTTAAATCATTCTAGAGTTCCTCATTTTTGTAGCAAAATCTCAAGTAGGTCCCCCATTTTTATTTGACTCAATTGAGTTCCTATTTTGAAAAATTCATTGCAATCAGTTCCTTTCCGTTAGTTGTTATTAATTATGTGCCACGTGTCAGCACATGGTTATTTTGATTTTTTTTTAATTTTTAATTTTTTTATAATTTTTTTAAAATAAAAAAAATTGCCACGTGTCAATCTGACACTGTGCCACGTGGCAGAGACAGTGTGATGTGGCAGTGCCACGTGTCATTATTGGATGTGAAAAGTCTCAATGTAGTCCCTATATTTGTTATTTTGTCCCAATTGACTCCCAATTTTTTTAAAACTCAATCAATTTCATCCCTATATCAAATTTAATTTTTATATAAATTTTACAATAGTGTTTTTATTATAATTGATATTTTTAACAAAATTAATTTTATTTAAATGTATATTTTGCATTGAACTTTATTTAAATATTGTTTCAAATATTTATATCAATAATTTATAAACAAATGTTAAAATTATTATAATTTTTTTTAAAATTTTATATTTGAATTTATAAAGTTTTTATTTTTAAAGCAACTCTAACATTTATCTATAAATTATAGATATATAAATATTTAAAACAAAATTTAAATAAATATTAGTGCAAAATATACATTTAAATAAACTTAATTTTGTTAAAAATATCAACTATTAAAAAGTACCATTATAAAATTTATATAAAAATTAAATTTGATACAGGGATGAAATTGATTCAGTTTTAAAAATATTGGGACCAAATTGAGACAAAATAACAAATACAGAGACTACATTGAGATTTTTTACATCCAATAGTGACGCGTGGCACTGCCACTATCATATCACATTGTCTCTGTCATGTGGCACAATGTCAGATTGACATGTAGCAATTTTATTTTATTTTTTAAAAATTATAAAGAAAATAAAAACAATTATAAAAAATTATAAAAAATTAAAAAAATTAAAAAAACCACGTGCTGACACGTGGCACATAATTAACACTATTACTGTTAGGGATGACAACGGGTCGGGTCGGGCACGGATAGTATGATACCCGTACCCGACCCGCTAAAAAAAAATCTGCCCGTTACCCGCCCGTTTACCCGCCGGGTATCCGCTTAAAAAATACCCGCGGATATTTTTAAAACCCGCGGGTACCCGATACCCGCAAATATTTAAAAAAATATGAATTTTATAAATTTTTTAATATAAAATTATAAAAATAAAATATAAATAAAATTAAATTATAATTATAATTATAATTATAATTAAATTTGACATAATAAAATATACTGTTACTTTTAATTTTAATTAAATTTAACTTAATAAAATAGAAATTAAATATTAATTTTAATTTTT
>Ga0214545_1012648_pt1 | contig 10899 bp, 9 predicted proteins | sample CNSS4metaG_FD_160064 | JGI IMG/M metagenome (GOLD analysis project Ga0214545, IMG submission 160064) | Root nodule microbial communities from cowpea collected in UCLA plant growth center, Los Angeles, California, USA - CNSS4 | ecosystem: Host-associated > Plants > Roots > Nodule | place: USA...
AGGAGTAGGATAATTTAAACCATATGTTAAACCAGTTCCAGAAGGATGCCTCTGTGGAAACATGTTGCATTACTCAATATTGCTAGTTCCTGTAAGAAAATGTTAGTAATAATAATTTTGTTTTGTGGACCTCACCACTATGCTAAGTGTTTCACTCAATTTTCCACTCGTGTATCACACTTATAGGTTTTTTCTTTACTGTACTCTCTTGTCTTTTCCCACTCAAATTACCTTTAGGACTTGACAAAGAACTCTAGTAACTTAAGCAAAGAGTGAACAAACAATGTGAAAAATGTTGCGAGATCTAAATCTTGACTTAAGAGGACAAAGAAAATTCAAACTCTAGACAAAACTTCAAGGAATTTTAAAGACACAAAATAAGAAAATTAAAATTAGAAAATAATAGGACTACCAAAGAGAGTTAAATGAGACAACATGGAGACTCTAAGAGAAAGACTAATTGCAAGTAGATATCAATAAACCATAAATAAAATTGTAACAAAAAGTTGTGTTGAACTCCCCTTTTTTTTATCCTTTTTTTTCAATATATATTTGTTTCCTTTTGACTTTGATCCACAAATGTTTTTTTGTTGTATTATTTTTTTTATTTTTTGCAGTTCAACAAAAAAAAAAACTAAACAATTTATCCTTCAAACCCTCATACTCATGTAAATGAAGATAAGTGTACTTGCAAATTCCAAACACAAAAACAAATAATTTCCACGAATCAAATGTAAAAATACACAATTTAAACAAAAAACAAAAAAGAAAAAAAAAACGCAAAATAAAAAAAAAATCAACCAAATTGGAAACAACCTTAGGGGTTTTACTCTTTACAAATGAAACAAACAAAATTTAAAACAAAACACAGAATAAGTAGACGTTGAAAAATTGTAATTTTGTTTTTCATATGACAAAAAAGTAACATAGAAGAGGAAATTCAAACCAGAACCTTGCTCTAGATACCAGATGATACGATCCTATCCAGGAAAGAGTATGATCGTTTCTGAATTTGAATCCTCAATAGGCACGGCACGAATAAATCAGAGAAGAACGCGGAATAAGACAGAGATGGAGGACACCACAATCTAGTAGATTGATAAGTCAAGTGAAGATTCGCCATAAAGATGTTAATCTTTGATAAGAACCGGAGGCCTAAGCCAAGAACAAAGAGAATCCTCTCTTTAATGAAATCAAATTCAATATATGACTAAAAGTGTCTACATTGTTTTTTGTACCTCTATATATAGGCACAAAAGTTTAAGAAAACCTGAGAACCCTACAAGAAGGCCCAAACCCAAAACATAAAAACATAAACTAATTTATAAAAGCATAGAACATAACTAATTTCTAAGAAGAAACCCAAAGTCTAAAAACATAAACTAATTTTCCTAAAAACTATCCTTTAAATGTGCTTCAAGCTATGATCTTTATATTCTTTGAATTTCAGATTACTTGTAGCATTAAGAGCCTTGAATAGTTTTGATCTTTCAATCTCTTGCTCTTTGCCCTTGTCATAGGTCCTTTAAATTGTAAAGGTTCGTATGGAATCTTGGGATAGTCCTCTATCAATTTTTGTGTTATTGAGATTCATTTTTGTTGATGTGTGAAAGTGCAGTTGTGTAATTCACTTCTTGTTATATAAATGAAGATGAAGAAGGTGATGAGATGAAGAGGAAAATAGCGAAAGCAAAAGAGAATAGTTTGAAAAGGGGCATAATTTAGGCACATTTTGCTTCATTCTTGAACCAAATTACTATTATTGGTAACAATGTTTTCTTGGTCTGTAATAACATAAACACCTAAGCTATTTATTTTGTACCATAGTCTAGCTTCAACGCGCCTCTCTTAGTTGTTTCGTTTTTCTATTTTAAGTGTTTCAAAACCTGTGCATCTTAGTTGCCTTCATGGGGAATCATAATAGTCCTTTTAGTCTGAACTATAGAACTATAGAATGGTTTTTGCTGTGTTTAAATACTGTAAAATGGTTATTTTTGTCAATTTCCTAGAGCATAACTTTTGTATATTGTTTGTTTCTTTCTCATGCATAACATCTTTCTCATAAAGCCACAATTTTTTTAATAGGCATTATTCTCGAATAGATAAAAAAAGAGAAGAAAAAAATTACAAATATGATTTTTTTATAAAAATATTTTTTAATTTTTATACGGGTAAGTAAGCGAACCCACTTAAGTCACAAACTCATGGTGGTTTGAGTCGGGTTATAAAATTTCTGGCTCACCATAAAATGAGCTTGGTTATGCTCACCAAATTTTAACTCGACCCGTGGTGAGCCAACCCATGTGAGCCGTCTTGAAAAAAGTGTGATGGCATATATCGTAAGTTTGACGTCATATTCCACGACAGTTGAATCGTCATTATTTTTCAAATTTTGACATATAATGACAGGTTTAAGAATAACCATCGTCATATATCATCTTATTACAGTAAAAAAAAAACATTTTTGCCCTAGTTTTTCACTGCAGGATTGCTCTATAGCTTCGCGCCTTGTTCTTCGTCGCATCTACAAAACATTTTGTCACTGTCGAGTTCTCTGTTCACGATAGTCGTTGCCACCGTCAGGTTCACAAGAAGCTAGTTCTCCGTCGCGCCTACTACTGTCTCCACTATGAGCTGCCTAGCATCGTCGTGTTGTATGCCGCCAACGAGTTCTCTCTTCTCCGCCACTGGGTTCTCTTCTTCGAGAAGTTGGCCACAAATTTTCTATCGTGCCCTATTCGTCCATTGTGGGAAGGAAGTTTCGTGCCTTGACGAACCAATCTGCATATGGAGAGGTAAACGTTGCAATTTCATCTCCCCGAGTCTTCTTCTCTCCTAGTCTTCTTCTTCTCCGTTGTAAGAAAGCCCCCAATGTTAGTTTTGTATTTTTAATTTAAATTTAATTTGGTTACTATTTTATTTTAAATTTATAGTATGTATGAAGTTAGATATATTAAGTTAGAGGTTGCTTAATTTTATTGATTGATTATAAATTTTTTGAGTTAGAATTATAAAATTTGCATTTTTTTCATTTATTTGACATGTCTTACTTTGTAATTTCAAATATATGAATGATTAGTAATATTTGTTCTATTAAATGTTTTGGGACTGAGTCCGAAGGTGTCTAACCTTTGACAAATTTGAGATTTGCATGCATTGATAGAAAACTAGTTTCTATCATTATCTACATAACATAGATGGATCAGAGTTGGATTAATTTACCACTTATAAATGATGATTACGAGAGATGAGTTGAAGGGTTTTTATAGTTCGCTCAACGTCATGCTGGCAATGTAGAAAATAGAGGAAAGATGATTTCTGAAGAATTATTTGAATGAGAGAATATTGGATAAGGTCGAAATTAGAAAGCATCTTTTACGTGATGGATTTCTAAAGAATTATACGACATGGATATGGCATGGTGAATTGGTAGACACTCCAAGTGTGGCTGAAACACATGAAGATGTGTACTCGACAATGGATAATAGATTAAAGGACATGATCCCCCATGTTAGAGTATAGACCTTTGCTAAAGTTCTGTATGAAAATATGACCACAGATGAAGAGACCCCATTATATACTGGTTCAACTAACTTCACAGTATTATCAACAGTGTTAAGGTTGATAAATTTTAAGGCACTAAATGGGTGGACTGATAAAATCTTCATAGAATTGCTTTAGTTGTTGAAGGAAATAAGTCCTGAAAGTAATACACTACCTAATCGAATATATGAGGCAAAAAAAAATACTTTGTCCGTGGGTCTAGAATATGAAAAGATTCATGCATGTCCTAATGATTGTATTTTTTATGAAAAAGAGTTTGTAGAGTTAAGAAGTTATCCCCAGTGTGGGTTGTCAAGTTATAAGGTTAAAGATGGTGATAAAGAGAATATTGATGAGGTCACAAAGCACGACCCTTCGTCAAAGGCAATTTGGTATCTACCAATAATTCCAAGGTTTAATTGTATGTTTGTGAATCCAATTGATGCTAAAAACCTTAGATGGCATGTTGATGAGCAGAAATTTGATGGACTAGTTCGCCATCCTTTAGATTTTGTGCAATTGAAGAACATTGATAAAGAATTTCCTACATTTGGAATGAATCAAGAAATTTGAGACTTGGACTAGCTATAGATGGAATGAATCCTTATGAAAATTTAAGCACCAATCATAGTTCATGGCCTGTTTTGTTAGTGATTTATAACTTGCCTCCAAGTTTGTGTATGAAGAGAAAGTACATGATGTTATCTATGATGGTTTTCGGTCCAAGACAACTAGGGAATGATATTGAAGTTTATCTTAGTCCATTGATTGACGACTTGAAGTTGTTATGGGATGATGAGATTGAAGTCTTTGATGGGTTTGCCAATTAATCTTTCCAAATGCATGCCATGTTATTTTGTATTATCAATGACTTTCCTGCATATGGAAATTTGTCAGGATATAGTGTGAAAGATCAAAGAGCATGTCTAATATGTGAAGAAAATACATCATATGAGCAATTAAATCATGGATTGAAAACAATCTATCTTCGACACCATAGATTTCTAAATCCATTTCATAAATATCGTAGTCCATATGAACAATCTATCTTCAATGGACACCAAAAACATGACATTTCTCCAATTCCATTAAATGGTGCTCATGTTTATGAGAAGGTGAAAAGTCTTCATGTAAATTTTGAAAAAAAAGAAGAAAGAAAGGCAATTACGACTAACATATGGAAGAAGAGGTCAATATTTTTTTTATCTTCCATCTTAGTGCAAGTTAGATGTGCAACACTGTATGGATGTCATGCATGTTGAAAACAATGTGTATCATAGTTTATTTGGAACACTTCTAAATATAAAAGGAAAGACAAAGTATGGAATTACAGTGTCATACAAGACATTTGGGAAGTTATTTACACCAAGTTTTTTGCACCTATTTTCAAATGTAAATGGGTTGACAAAAAACTGGTGAAAGTTGATGAATCGGGAATGACATTGGTTGACTTTCAAAAGGTAGCATATGAAGATGAACCATTTATTATGGCATATCAAGATTCACAAGTGTTCTATGTAGCCGATCCTGCATATGAAAATTGGCATGTTGTGCTACACGGTAAAAAAAGACCAATAATGAACATGAGCAAGCCAATGAAATTTTCAAGATTAAATCATTTATATCAACAATCATTAACAAACATTATAATGATATCATAGATGATGTACTTGCAACTCGAAAAGATCATGATAAAGAGATATATATATATATATATATATATATATATACATATATATATATATATATATATGATTTATTGTCTATATTTTTTCTATTAATTATATTTATCATTGTTATTTATAAGTAATGTCATTAATGTTTGTCATTTTCACTTTAAAACAAGGAGATTTTTGATGATGAAGGCCCTCCCAAGAGATTTGGCAGAGGAGCTACTAGATTAAAGGCCTTGACTAAAATGTTAGCTAGTGGGGAGAGGACACCGATATTGATGTCCACAATGGTAGGGCAACTAGGCCTACTACAAAACTTTTTAGCACCTATCTTGGTGTAGTGGCTCGTAAGAAGATTTCCATATATGACTCCATCTTGGGATCATGTTACCGAGCAATAGAGAAACATGGAAAATATTTGGGTAAAAAATTGTGAAAATTTTAAAACTTAATTTGAAATATAAGGAAATGTACTAATATATATTTTTGTCTTTTTATATGTATATGGTTTTTTAATATCCCTAAGGTAAAGACACTGAAGTCAAAGATTTTGTTTTCGGTTGTCACCAAATAACGTCAATTTTAAATCAAAATTGACAACAATCTAAGTATATGGTGCTAGAAAAGTGGAAAGTCCTTGCACCAAGTATGCTTGCATTGATGAAGAAACTTCTTAACGATTCTTACAGGCTTGAGAAAGTGAAAATGGGAGGTTAGTATTATCACTTATATATATTTTATTACATATAATGTTAAATACTATGTAAATTTCACTAAAATGTTTATAGGGTGTTTAGAAAAAAGCAGTGGACAAATTATAAGACTTGTGAAATTTAATTAATTAAATAAATAATTAATTAATAAATGCGGGTCGTGGAAGCCTTTATGGCATTTAATAGTGATTAATGTGATGTGGAAAAGTACAAGCTCAAATGGTTGAGAGTATTTTATTGTGTGAGAGGACTTGGGTTCGAGTCTTATGTATGTCAATTGTGCGTTATTTAATTATTAGTATTTTTAGTAATATGCTTGATCATGCTAAATGATAATATAATCATAGAATTATATTAATCATCATGAAACATGAATTGGTTAAATGGTTATGCATTGATTTGACATTGGTATAGGATGGGTTCGAACCTAAACTAAACATTCTTTTTGCCAAAATTCCTTTGGCATGAAGGTGAAAGGGCAAGGAAAAACCCTAGCTGAATAGCAGTCATAATGGTCCTTGAAGGTCAACCCAATTTTGGGTTTTCTTGTTGAAGGGCCTGGCGGCGGTTACAGGACCACTCGGCGACCCGAGCCATATTGGCTCGATTTTTCCATTTTCGGGGTTCTGGGTTATCTTTGCTTGGTGGGAAATGTGCTCAAACCATAAATTGATTAAAAAGAGATGACAATTTGTGGAGTTACATTGGAGAGCGAAAGATTAAGTGAAAAACTATATGAACAATAATTTAGGGCTAATGATTTGGGGGATTTTATAGTGGCACTAAATTAAAGGGAAAAGGTTAATGGAATTTTACTTATTAGAAGTTTTAGGAATGGATCATGAACCTAAACATGTGAGTACAACCTTTTGAGTCGTAAATTGAATGAAACCAAGGTAGTGGAGAGTGATTGAGGTTCGTAGGTGCGAGGGGGGATTTCTGGGTTCCTGGAACAGCAGGAATTGCCTAGCGGAATCCAATTGGCCGCCAAGTGTTGTACCAGTGATGTGTAGGTCTCTAATTCACGAAAAATGTTGTTTTTCGTATTTTTCGCGGAACAGGAACTGCCCGACGGTAGTTTAGTCCCACCAGGCGCCACTTTCTTCACTTCTAGGGGCTAGGCGCCACCATTTTTCTAGTTTGTGCAGTTTTCCTAAAATTGCATTTCCCGGTTTGTTAACCGTCCGATTTAGGTGAAATTTTGACTGGTGGTACATAGCATATGGTTCTTCACTTTGAATGGTGGAGATTTGATTTGGAGGTTAGTAGCTAGAGATATCGTTACTCAATATTGTTGATTTTGGAGTCTTTAGAATGCATGAATAACCTCTTGATAATTCCTAGTAACTTCTAGTGAAGCATGATTGGGTTATGTGGTAAGTCTCTATAAATTTATTAGTCACATGCAGAGAATTGGTTTGTGAAGGCATGGGTGTCAATATTAAATTGCAATGGTGCATAAGATCACGTGCTTAAAATCGTTAGAGTGTTGCTGCTTATATTTTGTTTGAGCATGCTTAGGATGATCTATATGACTAGGGGATGAATGCACATGTGAGGTGTAGTAAGGCTTGGAACATTATAGATGGCAATGCTTTTCATTAGGGGTACTCTAGAATGAGAGCAAATAAGAGCAATCGGTGTGAAATGTGCTTGAACCTGAACTAAAACCAGTACTGCGCAAGTACTGATGTAGCGCCTGGCGGTGGCCATCGACCCATCAAGCGACCACGTAGAAATAGGAGGTTCTGAATCACGGTGGTGCCTGGCAGTAAGGAGGGGTGCGCTAGGCAGAGTCTGCAGTTCAGTAAATACTAAGGCACGTGGCGCCTGGTGGCAGAGGAAGTCCCGCCAGGCGATATTTGTAGTGGCAGTGAAGACTAAGGCGCTTAGCGCTTGGCGGTACGTATCCCCCGCTAGGCGATCTAGAAGCGACAGCACCTGGCAGTACATGTCCTCCACCAGGCGATTTTGCTACAGTAGATTGGTGTTATGCTTACTATGATGTGCATGATCTACAAGACTTCTAGGATATCTTAAATGTCGGCTTGCTAGTGTTCCTTGAGTTGAGCTCAGAACGTATCCCTTGAGTTGAGCTCGGGATAGGGGTTAAGCACGTGGCATTCCTCGAGTTGAGCTCAGAATGGCATCCCTCGAGTTGAGCTCGGGATGGCGGATGAACACGAGGAACCCTTTAGTTAAGCTCGGGTTGGCGAGTGTTGCCCGTGTGAGTGTGCTAGTTGTGGCCAGTACGGATGGGTCCAGATAGATGTTAAAGGAATGGTAGCATCTGCTGGTGAGCCAGAGGTGTTAAAGGTCAGGTTGGGGGTTCGATTCCCACTAGCAACAACCCACCCAGTATGAATGGACGGAGAAGGGTGAGGGGTTGGGGTGCATTGGGCTGTAGTAACTTGACAGCCTCTGGGGCCCGAGGAGGGGTAGCCAGGGATGTTACACCCTAGACTAAGCTGAATGGGGATTCGTTTGTTGATGATTGGGGGGTGCATCTGTAAGCCCATAGTACTTCTATTAACTCTTCAGGCCATCGGCCTTTGGCGGTATCCAACCTCTTGCGCAACTCTATGAGGATGACTTTATTTGCTGCCTCTACTTGCCCATTGGTTTGTGGATGTTCTACAGAGCTTGTGATGTGCTTGATGCCTAGGCCGGTGTAGAATTTGGTTAACTCCTTGTCAATAAATTGTCGGCCATTGTTTGTTATAATGGTATGTGGTACACCATATCTACATATAATGTCCTTCCACACGAACTGCTGGACTTGTTGGGCCGTGATGGTGGTTAGCGGCTTGGCTTCGATCCATTTGGTAAAATAATCAATGGCTACGATTAGGAATTTTACTTGCCCCTTGCCGGGTGAGAAGGGGCCGAGGATGTCCATTCCCCACTTAGCGAATGGCCATGGGGATAGTATGTGGTGCAATTGTTCCTGTTTCGGATGAATAAGGTTGTCGTGCTTCTGACACGGCTTGCACTTCCTGACATGATCCTGGCAATCTGCTTCTATAGTGGGCCAGAAGTATCCGGCTCTGAGAACTCTTGTAGCCATGGTGCGTGCACCTGAATGGTAACCATAAATTCCTTCGTGTAGCTCTTTGATGATATATTGGGCTTGCTCTGCTGTGACACATTTAAGTAGGGGTTGGCCGTATTCGCGTTTATAGAGGTCATCGCCTATCATAGTGTACCTGGCGGCCTTAGCCAGCCAAGTTTTGTCCGCGTCAAGGGGGGGTTACCGGTTTTGAGGTATTGAATGTAGGGGGTGGTCCAGTTTTGGTTTTGGGAGGGGGTGACGTTGTTTGCTGGGGTGTGGGTTAATACTTGGCAAGTGTGTGTGATGGAAGGTGTGAAGAGTGTTTGCTGTAGTAGGGATCGATTACGGTTTTTGAGTTTGGTGCTGGCCAATTTGGAAAGGATGTCGACTCTGACGTTGTCGGTTCTCGGGATGTGTTCGACACAGACTTGTTCGAAAGCGGATTGAATAACCGCACGGACCATATGGTAATACTGTAGGAGGATGGGGTCTTTGATTTGGAATTCATCATTTAGATGACCTACGGTGAGTTTGGAGTCGGTTTTGCATGTTAACTTCTTGACGCCGACTTCATGGGTTAGGGAAAGGCCGACGAGGATGGCTTCATATTCGGCTTGGTTATTTGACGTTTTGAAAGCAAAGTGAATGGATTTCTCGATGAGGATGTCGTTGGGGCCTTCTAAGACAATGTCGGTGTCGGCACCCCTTGGGTTTGAGGAGCCATCTACATGAAGCGTCCACTGGTCCTCAACGGTTGTTTGTTGTAGGTCGTTGACGAAGTCTAAAAGACACTGGGCTTTGATGGGGCCATGGGGTTCATAGCGGATGTTGAATTCTGACAGTTCTACGACCCATGATGACATGCGTCCAGCTAGATCCGGCTTTTGTAATATTTTTTGGATTGGGTAGTTGGTCTTGACGGATATGGTATGGTTTTGGAAATATGGGCGAAGGCGGCGTGCTGCGTGGATCAGGGATAGGGCTAGTTTTTCTACCATCTGATACCTGGTTTCAGGATCTTGTAGTGTTCTGCTCACAAAATACACAGGATGTTGTGTGCCTTCTACTTCTTGAACAAGTGTTGCGCTGACGGTATAGTCGGTGGTCGTGATGTATACCAGCAGGGGTTGGCTGGTGTCTGGTTTGCGCAGGATAGGTGGTGAGATTAGGGTTGTTTTGAGTTTTTGGAAGATCTATTCACAATCATCAGTCCACGTGAACCGGGTGGATTTCTTTAGGAGTTGGATTATGGGTTGAGTTTGTTCAGCTAGTTTGGGTAGGAAGCGAGAGATGGCTGTGAGGCGGCCAATGAGACATTGGACTTCTTTGACGGTAGTGGGGCTGCGCATTTCGATGATAGCCTTGCATTTTTCAGGGTTAGCCTCTATGCTGCGTTGGGTTAACATGAAACCAAGGAATTTACCCCGGTCGACGCCGAATACGCATTTGTCGGGGTTTAGGCGGAGGTTATATTGGCACAGCGCGGAGAACACTGTCGCTAGGTCTTCAGCGTGTTGATGATGGCTTGGGGACTTGACAACCATGTCATCGATGTATACTTCGACACAGTGTCCTGTTAGGTGGCTGAAGACTTTGTCCATTAGTCGTTGGTAAGTTGCCCCGGCGTTTTTGAGGCCAAAGGGCATGACTTTATAGAAGTAGTTGGCATCGTTCGTGATGAAGGCGGTCTTATGCATATCTGCTGTGGCCATGGGGATTTGGTTATAACTTGAATATGCATCCAAAAAGCTAAGCACCTTGTTTCCTGCCGCGCCGTCTACGAGTCGATCGATGTTGGGTAAGGGGTAGGCGTCGCGAGGGCAAGCCTTATTCAAGTCCGTGTAGTCTACGCACATCCGCCATTTGCCATTGGCTTTCTTCACCAAGACAACGTTAGAAAGCCAAGTGGTGTATTGAG
>Ga0214545_1012650_pt1 | contig 10896 bp, 8 predicted proteins | sample CNSS4metaG_FD_160064 | JGI IMG/M metagenome (GOLD analysis project Ga0214545, IMG submission 160064) | Root nodule microbial communities from cowpea collected in UCLA plant growth center, Los Angeles, California, USA - CNSS4 | ecosystem: Host-associated > Plants > Roots > Nodule | place: USA...
AAACCTTTTACATGGAGGGTGCCTTATCAATGACAAGATATGTCCCTTCATCATAGATAGTGGAAGTTGGGTAAATATGGCTAGCCCAAGGGTGGTGGATACGTTTAGCTTGAAAATCATTCCTCATGCCAAACCCTACAAGTTATCATGGCTTAAGGAAGAAGAAATAAAAGTAACTAAACAAGTCCTCATTAACTTTTCAATAGGCAATTTTAAGGATGAGGTATTATGTGACATTGTGCCTATTATAACATCCCAACAGGATATTACGGATTTAATAATATAAAATGGAATTAATTAAATAACCAATCGCATTTAAAGTAATTCCTCATTTCCCAAAATGCGGGAAAATTTTAAACTTTTATTAACGTACAATATAATCCACATAAAATTTCAAAACCATAGTTTATAAAATTGAAATAATAAACAAAAAGGTCTCATAGGAGTTTACAAATTCTTTCTAAAACATAATAATTAAAAAGACTCCCATGCTATCCCCGTTCCGCGGCTAAGTCTCACTAGCACCACCTGCATCAACATCAGTTGCTCACGTGTACCGTGCACACGATCATCGCCGACCACAAGCAGATAGGGTGAGCTTAACAGATTTAAACATATGAAAGAGCATACACATATATACACACAAATATATATATATATATATATATATATATATATATATATATATATATATAGACAATACATTCAACCCATAGGAATTCCAATCCCTCTCATTCATTCCACTTGGCCACAACCAGGTATTTCGTGTTCTACTTCTTCTAGTGATTACCCCAAGGTAATTTGTTGCCAAACCTATCGGCCACAACTGACAGAGCACGTACGGGAAACCATTGCTACGGAGTTCCCAAATACGAACATAGTTCGCATCGTCCCAAGACTACCAAACTCGTCAGCGATTTGCTGAGGAGGGCAATCCATCTGGATCTATCTGTACTGGCCACAACCAGCACACTCACCCCAGCAACACTCGCCAACCTGAGCTCAACTTAAGGGTTCCTGTAACATCCCGTCAAGATATTATGGATTTCAAATAAATAAAATAAATAAAGTCATAAAGACGTCGCATTTATGAATAAACCTCATTTCCCAAAAGTGCAGGAAATTTAAACTTTTATAAATTCAATAGATAAAACCAAAATCCATGATTACAAAAGTTGAATAATCCATACCGCCAAGCACCTCAAAATTATCAATAATTGTAGATACCGCCTGGCGGGAAATTCCACACCGCCAGGCGCATCCACGCTCGGACCTTACTGAATTCACCGCAACCGCCTGGCGTAACTACATTCACCGCCAGGCGAACTCCTACCAGACTTCGTTGACGCTGTGGCTCTCGCCTGGCGGTCTAACAGCCACCGCCAGGTGCCATATAATTATTGACGTTGTACTGGTTTCTTTACAAATCTGCACAGATTAAACTACTCATATAAGCATCACGACTTACGCTATTTTCTCCGGTTTATGGTATTTCCTTTCCAGTGGCTAACTTGCTATCCAATTTCCTACTTTCATTTATATTCAACCACATAAGGGTACAACTTGGTTTTCTCTAATTCAACCTTATTCAACACTACCACATCACAATGCACTCCCTAGTGCTGCTTCCTTAACTTAATTCTAATCATTACAGCCATTCTCGACTCATTCCCTTTTCTAATGTTAACTTGGAGTTAACTCCGAATCGCAACAGTGGTGGTTCAATTCCCTAAACCCCTTACACCCATCTTATCCAAAAATTCATAATTTCTACTATGCCATAACTGATATAAGCAAGACCTATATAGCAAATATCATTATACCCTAAGGTAATCCCAACCTCTTTAATTCTTGCCCAACAACTCCCTCATCAAATTTCACCAGATATCATAGAATCCAATAAACTAATCCCAAATAAAATTGTAACAGAACCTAGCCCTGCTTAAGGAGAGAATCCAATAAACTAATCCCTCATTGTGAGAGTCTTCCTCCTTAAGGAGAGAATGCTTTTAAGCCTTATCTTGAATCTTGATTCAAGTGGCAGCACACATCCACTCATCTTCAAGGTTGCCATGGCTTCTTCTAGCATAGCCTTGTAGTGGTGTGCTTCTCACATTTTTATTATTCCTTTCCTTTCCATTTTATGCTTTCTTCTTCCTTTGTGTGTGTCACTTGGGTTTTACTCTTTTTATGTGTTGTCCACTCTTATTTGTTTTGAATCAATCCTTTCTTCTCTACTCTAGAACCTTGGAAAGGAACCTTCACATCTAGATAGCTTGCTATCTTAATGTGCAGTGGGGATTTTCTTGGTTTTCTTAATCAATCATCACCATATTCAATAATCTTCTAAAAGGAACAAGATAATCCTACATCATAAATAAAGGGCCTAGCATAGGTCAAATACACACTTGGAGAGAAAGAAACTTGATGTCTCTACACTAGAAGGTAGAAGAGCATTCATAAGGATGAAGGATTGAGGCATTCAATTTCAACATCAGTCTTGTATTCAGTTTGTCTAGGAGTGGCTAACTCTCTCATTTACGGGGTTGGGTGTAATGTATTTTTAATTCTCTGTGAATTTTACTAACAATATAATTCTTTTCCATCACTTTTGTAACATCCCGGTCGGATATTACTATTTTAAATAAAATAAAATGAAGCTAAAATAAAACGCATTTAATAACCAAAGTTGTTTCCCGAAATGCGAGAAGATTTCAAACTTTATTAAAAGCATTAAAAGACAAAATCCATAAATGTGTTCAACGCCTGCAAATATAAAACAATTTATAGTAACTGATTACAAAAATAATCCATAAAATACATAAAATAATTCCATGTAAAAATTCCCATGTTGACCCCACTCTGGCACTAAGTATCCACGTGCTCACCTGCATTAACATTTGCTCCCATGTAACGAGTTACATGATCATCGCCACACATACATATAGGGAGAGCTTTGTAAGACCCATAAAATTAAATTAATTAAATAATTAAATAATTAATAAATGCGGGAAGTGGGAGCCTTTATGACATTAAATGTTGATGATGATGACGTGGAAAAGTACTAGCTTAATTGGCTAAGAGTACTTTATTATGTGAGAGGACTTGGGTTCAAGTCTTATGTATGCCAATTATGTGTTATTTATTTGTTATTATATTTTTATAAATATGTGATCTTGTTATGGAATGATATAATCCTTGAATTATATTCGTTAGCAAGAAACATGAATTGGTTTGATGATTATGCATGGATCATTTTGGGTTTTCGCTTGAATTTGAAGGGTTAAGGGAAACCCTAGATGCATGGGCAGCCAAGGGTGGCTGAAAAATGGACCATAAAGAATCAATGAATGATAATAAACATTACCATTAAACCTTAAATTCGTTTTTTGTAATTATCTAGTTTTAAGGCACCTTTAAAAGGCCAATGTGAGGTAAGAAGAAAGGTTTTGGCAAGCAGTGACTGTACTCAGAAAACAGAGCACGCATTTTAAGAGTTGTGAGGTTGGAGTGGAGCTTTAAAGTTGAATTGGGAGAGAAAGCCAAAGGGAGATTATTGAGGATCAAGAAAGAATTCACAACAATTCCAAATTTAAGCTAAGGGAACCAGGTTATGGGAGTTTACGCGTTAGTTTTCATTTATGAGCATGAACTGTATAATGTTTGATATGAATTGCATGCATTTCCATTGTTCTGTTTGTGTTTTTCTGAGTTTTTGGAAATTTTCCAAAAATCGCCTGGCGGGCTGTTCATAGCCGCTAGGCAGCACATGTGATTTTCACCTGTTTTGGGTTCCTGAAGAGGAACCGCCTGGCGGTAAGCTCCCGACCGCCAAGCGACACAAAGCTATTTCACCAGTTTTTGGGTTTTGGATGAAGAGTCTGGCGGTGACAGTCGAACCGCTAAGCGGCGCGAGCAATTTGGCTCGAATTTGGTTAAAGTGTTCTAGGAGGATTCTGATCAGAAGAAAATCATGTCTTAATGATGGAGAATGGTTCAACATTATACTTTTCTTAAATTCGTGGGGTTTGGGGTTCAATTGAGTTGAACATGGTATGAGTGTGAGTTATGCTGAATGATTGGAGTTTGGATGAATTGGATACAATTGTTATTGGGTTGAAAATAATTAAAATTGATTATTGGTAGGTCATTATTATGTTCATGAGATGAGCGATGAGAATAGGCATAGAAGTGCTATGAGAAGCTGTTAGGAGGAGCTGTACAAAGAGGGAAATTCTGGAATTTTTCCAAAATAGAAGGCACCGCCTGGCGGCAAGGGTTGAGCCGCCAGGCGCCATCGCTGAGGGAGTAAATTGTGAGATTGTTTTGGTGTCGAGACAGTTATGGCAGTTGGAAATAATTGATAAGTAAATAAATACCTAGAGAGGAGTTTTGTGGAGATGTTATTTGGATGTTAAGTCTTGAAACGAAGTGAGAAGAGTTACTAAGTTGTGGTAAAGGAATGGAGTAATACTAACACATTAGTATTTATAATTCAACCAGGAACTAGTTAGACTAATGTATAAGGCAATAATTACGTGAAGTTGTTTTCATTGTGTTGGTTGATCGATATCTATGACATGTGATAAGTTTGAGTGGGGTGAATAAATTGTGGAAATTGGTTTGGAAATCAAGGTATTACATTAGGGCAATGTAGAATGCAGGAATAGGATTGTTTGGGTGCATGTTGGGAATACTGTCATATGACTCGAGACTGGTCTGGCATTGGATGCAAATAGAGTGCTAAAACTTAAGGCTAAGAATTTTAATTTTAATATGAGGTAAAGCTAATATTTTTGATCTAGTAATTGTAATGGATGTGAGACATTGTGGGCACTACGACAGAATTTGGATGTGACCATTGAACTTGGTTGAGTGACTAACTGAGTCTGGATGCAAATAAATAGTGCCTAACTTCAGACCAATACTGTATTGTGCAGATATTGGTATGGCGCCTAGCGGCAGAGTGCAACCCGCCAAGCGATAGCTTCTATTCCAGAAGCTCTGTATGACGCGAGGCGCCTGGCGGTGAAGGATGTCCTGCCAGGCGATAGTTGCAGAGGCAGTATGAAACGAGGCGCTTGGCGCCTAGCGGTACGCGTCCCTCGCCAGGCGATTTTGATGTTGTAGACTTGAGTTGTTAGATTCTACATGCGTGATCTACAAGGCTTTTGGTGATGCTTCAAAGGTGGGACTGTTGGTGTTCCTTCAGTTGAGCTCGGAACGTATCCCTTGAGTTGAGCTCGGGATAGGGGTTAAGCACGTGGCATTCCTCGAGTTGAGCTCAGAATGGCATCCCTCGAGTTGAGTTTAGGTTGGTGAGTGTTGCCGGTGTGAGTGTGCTTGTTGTGGCCAGTACGGATGGGCCCAGATAGATTGCCCTCCTTAGTAAATAGTTGACGAGTTTGGTAGTCTTAGGATGTTACGAACTGTGTTCGTATTTGGGAACTCCACCTGGCGTTACGGTGTATGATCCGTAGCAATGGTTCTCGCATGTGCTCTATCGGTTGTGGCCGATAGGTATGTCAGCAAGTCACCTTGGGGTAATCACTAAAAGAGGTAGAACACGAATGACCCGGTTGTGGCCAGGTGATATGGAATCAAAGGAGGGATTTCATTTGGTGTGTTTGCATGAAATATATAAGTGACTTATATATGTATATGAATATAATTTATGTTGATTCTGTTAAGCTCACCCTATCTGCTTGTGTTTGGCGATGATCGCGTGTGCGGTACACGTGAGCAGATGATGTTGATGCAGGTGGTGCTGGTGAGGCTTAGCCACGGAGCGGGGAAAAGCTTGGGAGTTTATATATTTTCATGTTTTATGATTTTGGCATAAGTTGTAAGCTTCTATGAGATATTTTTGGATTATTCCACTTTTGTAATTATGGATTTTGGTTTTATCATTGGAATCTATAAAAGTTTACATTTCCCGCATTTTGGGAAATGAGGTATTATTAAATGAAACTGTTTATTATTTCTTTATTTGTTATTAAAATCCATAATATCCTAACAGGATGTTACAAGCTCAAAATAAAAATGCATTACAATGTACATTATAATAAGAATTAAAAACCCCTAACACTTCTACTACACTCAAAACTTGGACCCAAACTTTCATATCTTCCTCTGGACGCCTCTTGATTCTACACCCTTTGATGAGTACATTGATCGATCTTTGTTGCACGAGTGTCTACTCGCTCCTCCGACTACAGGCCACTACCTAATAGTCCACACGCGGGATAAATTTCCACGGCCATAATTCGCGACTCCAAGTGGAGTTCCCCAAAACAAACCGTAGTCCGTAGTTGTTCCCAGACTACCAAACTCAATCGGTTAAACTGAAGAGGGCAATCTTCTGGAACCCCGCCATACGAGCCATGATCTCCACACTCCACTGGACTTCCAAAACCACCAGGCTACACCCTCGAGTGGCCACGTGTTACCCCAATACAAGTTACATTCGTAATTGGGCCCCCAACAAATCATCGCATCAATACCTCAATTCAAGCCGTGTAGAATTATCTTCGTAGTCCAATTCAGCACCCTAAACCGCCTGGCCCATCACACACGTCTCCTAGCGCTGTCTAGTTCCAGACCGCCTGGCGGACACCTCACGCTGTCAGGCGCCATGCGCTTTCCTAGATCCTTTGCTCGATCTTCTCTGCCTGGCGGAATCACCCTTTTCGCCAGTGCCACACATTGCAGGCTTTTTGTAGTTTTTCCTTATCGCTTAGCGGCACACCCCATGCCCTAGGCGTCACATTAGTAACGTCACTGCTACTGCCTTTCTGGAACTTTGGAGCAAGTTCCAAAAAACCCCAAGCACTCAACATACAATCCATAACATCAAATATGCTTATTCAGTCATAATCACATGACTAGATCACAATCCAACACAATTACATTCATCATGAATTCATTAAACCATCACTTCAGGTTTCACAATAATCCCTTACAGATTTTATTTTATCAATAAATCATGCCATATTGAATTTAACACCAAAACAGTTTCTACAACATTCTATTCATTCCAAATACATTATGTCCAGCCCACAATTTATCATCATTGTGCATTTGAAAGACTTCCAATCCAGAAACCATGTGTATCATATATCTCCAGCTACAGACATCCAAACTAATATCACACCGTTCACACTAAGAGCAACATGTTATGAAACCTCTGTCAAAAATTCAGCTAAATTGAACGGTTAACGAATCGAAAAATATAGTTTTACAAAAACTGCACAAACCAGAAAAATCATAGTCACCCAGCGACTTGATCTTATCGCCCAACGAAATAGGACCAGTGACCTAGCGCCTAATGACAGGAAACCACCGCCCGACGGTCACTGCTGCGCGAAAAATCTGAGAAATAGTGTAATTGCACCTTCTATTTCTTAGGTTTTCACGGATGGTTAATATATAATATACCCCACTACCATCCAATCTTAAAACTTAAATTGAATCCTTTATATAATATTATACTATCATTATATTATATATACAGATATATACGTGTATCAAACATTCCACACCTAATATAGCTTAAGATATAGATATATAATACATTATATACCTCCCTTAAAATGAACAAGGAAGAATCCAAAACTAACTAAACCCTTTCTCATTTTCGTGATCCCATTAGATACAAAGATGTCATAAATTCTAGGCTAAAACCCATTCACTCACGTGTACTGCAACCACACAACTATAAAAGAAAGGAATCTAAAAGTGATATAAAACAATGGAAGAGACAAAACGGCCTCACACCCATAAATGTGTTTCTTTTTTTTTTCAATAGTGGGCCCCTTGATCAAATAATCTACCATGGAATTAAACCAAGTTTGAAGCAAAAGCACTGCACTGAAAACTAACCAAAACGTAACCCATTTTCGAAACATTTGGTTATGCATTTGATTTGTAATCAACGCACCCCTGCAATACACACATACGTCCCCACCCAATGAATGCACTCTTCCTCGCTTAAATTTTGATAACAATTTTTGATGTGCAATGAGTGTGAATAACCAACCAAAGACCGACACTACATCACGCTCCTAACCAAGGTTATTAGGTTTTAATCAAAGAATAAAAAGTACAAAGGTTGTCAACCAAGTGATTCCATCCCACCCCTACGAAACTCTGATAAATAGGGTTTTAATCAAAACTACACCCGACATACACACACTCTAATGTTGCCCATCGATTGACGTGGAAAGACCCACTCCAAACCTTTATAATTGTATCACTTACTGCACCAAATCAACCCAACAATTGCTATACCAAGCCAACGTATAAAAAAATCATGCACGCATAAAAAAAAGAAACCCAAAACTATAATGCACGTCCATACATAGGTTCAAAAAGAACCCACCAGCCAACTTACAGGTTCACACACCTGAAAGTCACAAAATAATCAACGGAAGGAGAACAAAGACATTCAACATTTTGACGTGTTCATACATCTGAGCAAACAACAAGAACCAAACATCAAACTGCAAAAGAGAAAAAAAACAAGTTCAGTTTCTCCTAACCTGGAATTTCTACTACTATGATTTCTCTTAGCGTTCCTCTCTATTCCTAATTCGTCCCACCTTTGAACTCCAACCTTGAGACCATCTCCCAAACCCTCTAACACTCTCCCAACTCAACTTTTAGGGTCCTAAACTTCCTTGGTTGGCAGCCACACGAAAATTAAGTGAATTTTCCTCACTTTTCAGCTCTAAAAATTAATTAAATTAATTTTGCCCTTTAATTGGGTCCTTAAAGCCTAATTAAGTCCAATTAACCTCTTTGTGTCCACATTTGTGGAACCTCCCGAGGCATAAAAAAAATGAGATGATTTTACTCTAACCAAAGTTTAAACCTATGACCTTCCAATTATCAAGTGCATGCACAACCATTAAACCAATTCATGTTTCTTGGTATTTCCTACTTCTCTATGATTTTATATTCTTACTCTAGTCTCAAGCAAATAATAACACAATTAAATTAACAAACAATTAGCAAACTTAAGACTTGAAGCCAAGTCCTCTTAACACAATCAAGTACTCTCAACTATTTGAACTAATACTTTTCCATGTCATAAATGCCCGCATTAAATACCATAAAGGTTCCCCCTACCCGCATTTATTAAATAATTATTTATTTAATTATTTAAATTTCTCGGATCTTACAACTCTTATGTTTTATTCTTGCTTTAATGAACTGATTGTTGGTTGTCTCAAGGACTGGAAGATTTAATCAACTATCATCACTAAAGAAACTAAAGACTTATACTATCAATAATGTGGGGTGACATGCTCGAAACATTTCTTGCACAAATGATTCAAGCTTTTCATGTTAATTCAGTTCATTCTTGTTTATAAATATTAGGTTTTCTAGCTTTCCTAGTTTTAGGAATTGTGATTATGTATTGATAATTAGATGCAATATATGATTTCATTGTTAAATTAGCATTGCTTTATGTTTGTTTGCTTGCCCATTCTATCATATAACCCATTGCATCACAATTTTATACATTCTCTCCAAGAGTAAAAAGTTGTCAAAACCTGATACATTGTTCTACACCAGTTTATTGTCAAATTTTGTTTTGTGATTTTGTTGTTTTAGAGTAGTTTCATGATTCTAAAAACATTTCATGCATTATTATAATCATTTAAACATATTCCAAGCATCATAATTGCATAGTTCCATTTCATTGAGACATTTTAATAAACACCTTTTAACATATGCATTTTGTCACTTGGGCATTTTGTCAAAACTCTATGTTATTTACTGTATTCATTGTTTTAGATCATTCCATTGCATTAGTTTCATGCATTGATATCTTCATAGTTTCCCCCAAAATCATGCATTTTAATCTTGGTCAATGCTTTGCTAGTGTGTCTAAATGAATTATATGTCTTCAGATTGATACATTGGTTGACCTTTACACTACATTAGGGGGAAACTTATATGTTTGCTAAATCTCTATGCAATAAGGGGGTTTATCAAGGACCTAAGCACTTAAAGAATGATTATGCGATAAATCTAATGATGAATTTGAACTCAAATTATATAAATATGATTATTAAATGATTGATAATTGTGAGTGAGAGCTTGAACTCAAAATATACAGACATGATTTTTTTTATGATTAATTTGATTTATTTTGGCATGATTAGTTATGGTTCATGAAAATCTAAAATTTGGAGAAGTTGCTTAATTCAATTGCAACTTCATTTGAATAACTATGCGTAAACTTTGAGATGTTATGATGAAGTTTTAAAGATAAAAAAAAAGACTCACCCTTACTTCTTTTTTTCAAAAGAAGAAAATGGGGAGCTGAATTGTAACTATGAGAATAGTCCACTATAACTTTTCTTGTAACCCTTAATTTTGTTAAATTTGTAGTTGATAAAATTTAGCTTATTTTGTAATGTGTTTTAAAGTAAGACTATCTTTATTTTTGTTGCAAAAGTATAAGTAAACTTCTTTGACATAAATATATACGTATATTTAACATTTTAACCACATTAATATGATGTATGTTTAAATTGCAAAAATGTAAAGCAAAGGACCTTGCATTTATTCCGTTAGAGAAAGTTGTGAGCTTAAGCATGATCGATTAAATGAAATTATAACTGTAACGCCCCATTTAATTTAATACATAAAATTAAAGGAAATGTCACACAGAGATAATCAACTATGCAGTCTTGGGGTTCATAACGTCACCCCTACAAAACCAGGCACACCACGATGCCAACAAAAGCAGGATAACCGTTTACTTAAGAGTTTACAGTCCAAAGACAACGAGTACAGGAGCCATAGCCCTAAAGAAAACATGAAAGAAAGAAGCATGAGGTCTAGCCCAGATGGCTAAGCTGCTGGATCATCGTTCCCTTGCTG
>Ga0214545_1012657_pt1 | contig 10890 bp, 5 predicted proteins | sample CNSS4metaG_FD_160064 | JGI IMG/M metagenome (GOLD analysis project Ga0214545, IMG submission 160064) | Root nodule microbial communities from cowpea collected in UCLA plant growth center, Los Angeles, California, USA - CNSS4 | ecosystem: Host-associated > Plants > Roots > Nodule | place: USA...
CGCTCTTCTGCATAAACGCTCTCACTTGATTACAAAACGCTATCTATTTAATCTATTTAAAATGATTTATTTATTTTTAAATATAAATGAAACATACACAATGCCTTTACGAAAGAACGATAAAGTGGAGAGGTTGAAACATTTTTAGTGAAGATGCTAAAATAAATAGCGCTTTTTTACTTAAAAGCTATATTAACATAACGTAGACAGCGCTTGACTTTGTAAATGTTTTCTATCAATTTATATTAAAATATTATTATTTTTAAAAGTATAAAACAAACATAGACAGCGTTTTTTCTAATAAAGTGTTATTTATGTATAATGATTTTTATAGCATTTATGTAATAAAGCGTTGTCTTTTAGTATGTGTTTTAATACATAGCATTTAATTAAATAAGCGTTGTCTAAATAGCGCTATCTATTCCTAATTTTGGCGTAGTGTTTGGATTTTACTTTCATTGTTGACCCAAGATTTGATCTCAATAACTCATGTGCATAATTATAAATTCTTTTGTATTGGTATTGAAAAGAGCCATGCACATGTTTCTATGTCAATTATACTGCCCTATGAGCCTTAAACTTTGTAATACTTGTGTTTCTTTTCTTCACGACTTTATTATGTATGTCAACAATCTTGGCCTTTGAATTTTCTCTGACTCCAACTTACCACTTAACCATTTTATATTGAGTAAATCAATTTTGAATTCTTTATTACAACTACATATGTCCCAAACATCCACTAGTTGTCAACATTTGATTGATGTCAATTACTAACAATACACAAACCACTTAGAACTTCCTTGTGTCCAGTTGCATCTAGTCCCAACCTTCTGTTAACACTCTTCAAAATTTCAAATTTTTACGAGAGAGAATGTATGTTCTTATGGTATCCTTAAATTGTTCCTTATCTGTAAAAAATGTTCCTAATTCCACTTGTAATTTTCCATACTTTTTTACATTCTAAAAGTACTAAATTTACCAAAACTTTCTTGTCGATCATCATATTTGTCATTATCTTCCTTATTGTCCAAATCTTCCTAGTTCCACTCAATATTTGATAGTCCTCTGTCATTTATATTTATGTAATCAATGGGGTTATCGTAATCACCTAAAGATTGCAAAGTTTTCTCATAGTCTGGTTCATAATCTTTCGCAGGTGTTTCTTGTTCCTATGTACTTCTTTTTATCTTTGTCTTGGAAGTTCTTCTTGCCTTAATCACATCTTCATCACATTGCACATCAACTTCCACATTAACTTCACATAACTATTCATTCAATTCATTTTCTACATCATATTCAACATGCACATTGACAAGTTCTTTAGGTACTAAAGTATCTAAATCACCTACAATAGTGTCATTAGCCTCTGCATTCCCTTACCCTTCCTCATCTTCCACATTCTCATTCTCAAACTCAACATCATTACTCTATACACTCTATATAGGCCCACTACACTAGTCAAGCCTATATTCCAAAAGATTTTCTACTACCATAGGTTCAAAAACCATGTGTGTAAGAAATTGGGTTCGAGTCTTGTGTGTGTCATTGGTGTGTTAATTTAATTGTTTATTATTTTTAATAATATGCATGATCATAATCTTAGATGTATAGGAATTATCACGAAACATGAATTGGTTGATTGGTTGTGCATTGACTTGACAACTGGGTGGTTGTGTATTCTAACCTTGGCTTATGCGAAATAAGTTTCTTTTTGGCATGAATATATAAGAGCAGAAAACCCTAGCCGTCTAAGAGGGCAGCTGGAAGTGGTTGGAAAACCCATCTTAGAATGGCCATTTATTAACCATTAAAACAATTTTTAATGGAATTTTTGTTTTAGCCATCAAAGCAATTAAAAGTGGGTTGTAAAGTGAGTATAGGAGTGGAAATAAGGAGAGGAAAGAACTTTTAGTCATAAAGGCAAACAACTGGCACTGAAAAGAGAGTTGAGAGGAAATTTGGAAGCACATTGAAGAAGAAATTAGAAGGAGTCAAGGAGGGGACACGTTGCTAACACCAAAAGATTAAGGTTTTGAAAATTGAGCAAGGAGTCCAGGTTATGGGGTGTTGAACTCGTGAATTTTGTATAAATATCCGGTACATGATTGATTGCTTGAACTGTGATGAGTTTCTGGATTTCTATCATGAACCGCTTGAAGACCCGTCAGGCAACACATGTATTTATGCCTTTTTTGGATTTTTGCCATTAATCGCTTGGCGACATGAACTGCCTGCCAGGTGACACAATCTAAGACACCCAATTTCTGGGTTTTTGCATGATCCGTCAAGCGACACGAGCAGAATTGGCTCAATTTGGAGATTTTTGGATTTGATTAGGGAAAAAGGGAATTATATTTGTTGGATGGGCAATGGAGGTTAGTAATTGTTGAAATATGGCCTCAATTGAGATAATTAAATGAGATAGGTATGAACACAATTTAGGGTTTGACAAGAATTGAAATTTTAGCATAGGAATAATGGATGCTTGAATTATCTTAAGGAAATTGTATGTGCGCACTTAAATTGGTATTAGGTACCATTGGAAACCTGATTGGCTGTAGAATCTTGGAGATATAGCTATCATCGTAGTTGGGGAATTATGAGGGCTTCGTAGGTGCTGATAAATTCTAGGATTTTCCACATAATGGTATGCACCGCCTAACGATATTGATCTGGCCACCAAGCGCCAACATAGTGAATTCTGCATTACGTGGCTGAGAGGTGCAGTTGTAGAGTAGGGATTATGTTGGTTAAAATGTCTTTATAAAAGGGGATTTGTGGACTTTTAGATGAGGGCCTAAAACAATAAAGGAATGCATACTAGTACAAATTAAATTACAGGTTGACTTAGGATTTAGAGGAATTGTGATAGTAAATGTAGTGCAACGTAGTATCTAAACTAGAGTGATGAATGAAGTTGGTAGTAGAAAAAGACTGAGTCATTTGGGATCGTTGTTGAATTGCCTAAGCTCAGCAAAAAGTGCAATTAAAGTGCTAAAGTGTGGTATGATGTGGCATGGGACTGAAAGGATAATTTAGTAAGGTTGAATCAGGGCTATATTTATGATTAAAGGGGAATATATTAATGGTCAGCTGAAATAATAAATGTGAATTCTTGAGATTGTGCATATGTGATAACACCTAGCGAATTGGTGCTCATGAGATGGATTATGATGATTGGAATTGGTGTTGACAATAACTAGCTAGGATTGTGATGTTAAGGACAAGTATTAGTATGGACTAAGTGTGGTAGAAACTGAGCAGGACTGTGAAAAATCAGTACAACTCGTTGTACTGGTGTAGCGCCTGGCGGTAAGGTCTGGACCGCCAGACGATAGCTACAAATCTAGAGAGTTATTGGAGCGTTTAGCACCTGGCGGTGGGGACGATTCCGCTAGGTGACAACTGTGTGGATAGTGGAACTAGGAACGTGTGGCGCCTTGCGGTGGCATTGGTCGCGCCAAGCGATACCTATAGAACTAGGGACTTCTGAGGCACTTAGCACCTGACAGTAGATAGGTTTCGCCAGGCGGTCTACAATTGGTTTTCTCTTAACGACGCTTAGACAGTGTCAGGCGATGATGCTAGGGCTGTCAAAATGGGTAACCTGACCCAACCCAGCCCAACCCGGCTCGACCCACCACGGGTTGATCACTTAGTGAGCCAATCCAACCCGGGTCACTTATTAGCAAGCTAAAAAAATTCGAACTCAGCCCGACCCACCGCAGGTTGGTAGGTTAAACGAGTTGGCTCACGGGCTCACTTAATTAACAAAAATATAATTTTTTTTATTTTTTTCAATCAAAACTAGATTATAATTCTAATTAAAATCTAAATAAACTTTAATACAGTCAAAATACCAACAAAAATCACAAAAATACAAATTATCTATGTGTTAGCTAAAAAACCAACCTAACATGACCCAAATGCAAAGCCAACTTAACAAAAAAACACTTATGTGATTCTTTATTTGTGGGTTGGTGAGCCAACCCGGCTCACCACATGTTCAACCCAGGTGAGCCAGGTTCTAGGTGATTTAGGTCAAAAATCAACCAGTATTGAAATTTGTAAAAAAATTTCAACCCATCCCGACCCGAACTCGTGGTGAGCCGGGTTGGCTCGCGGGTTCTAACCCATTTTGACAGCTCTAGATGACGCATGGGAAGTGGTTTGTTTTCTTTGGATTTGTGTGGTCTACAAGGCTTTGGGTGGTACCTTAAGGATGGATCTTGCTAGAACATTCTTTGAGTTATGGCTCAGAATGGCATTTATTGAGTTATGGCTCAGAATGAAGGGTAAACATGTGGCATTCTTTGAGTTATGGCTCGGAATGGTGGGTGGTACGAGTGTGAGTGTGTGAGTTGTGGCTCGTACGGAGGGTCTCCACTCGATTGAGAAATCATAAGTTGTGGCCAGTGATGTGATAATCTTGTATCGAGAGTACAAATTGTTGTTCGTATTAGGAATTCCACCTGGCGTTATAGAGTGTGGTCCGTAGCATGATATTCTTGCACGTGTTTCTATGAGTTGTGACATGTAGATGGTAGAACCATGAGTTGTGGCTTGTGGCGCAAAGGATATCCAAAGGTGATCTAAAGATATAGAACGTGGATAACATAGTGGTGTCCATGTGTTATGGAATCAGAGGATAGAGTTTCTTTGATAAGTGTGTGTTTGTGTGTGTGTGTGTGTGTATTTGAATTGTGTATATATTTATACTGTTAACTCACCTATCTACTTGTGTTTAGCGATGATCGTATAATTTGTTACACGGGAGCAGATGATGTTGCAGTTGGAGTTGGTGAGGAGTAGTGCCAAAGAGGGGCAGCATGGGATTTTACAGCTTATTTATACTATTTTGTAACCCAGTTTTATATTTAGTTTTTGGAGATGTAGACTTTGAGTCAAACTTATGTATTGAATCTTTGTGCGTATTAAAGTTTGAAATTTTCCCATAGGAAAGAGACATTATAATAAATGCAATTTTGTTTTGCTATATTATTTTATTCTATTTTAAATTAGTAATATTCGACCAAGATGTTACATGATGTGCAGGGACGAATGTGTTGCGTTTTACATTTTATACATATTTGTAGTGGCATATTCTATGACGCATTTGTTGGTACTACAACGTTGATTCATGGTGGTTTGAATGTGGTTGTCTCAACTTTGGTTGGAAAGAGTGGGAAACACGTAAGTAAGGTACGTGGTTCTGATCTGGTGTAGCTTTGTCACACAGGTCTGTGTTGTGCACTTGCGATGTGAACTGCAAATTCTAGCATTGCTCCGACGGCGTTGGCTTCATGGTGGTTGTCTAGGGTTTTTGTTTGTGGAGAAGGATGAGAGATTGAAGATCACATGGTGGCAGCATGTGATTAGTTTGATTTTGTGTTAGAATGCTAACACGTGGTAACATTTGGCAAAGCTTATTTAGTGAGTGGTAAGAGGGGTGAAAATAGACAAAGAAAAGGGTGTAGAAGTGAAATATATATTAAATTTAAAATAATAATTTTTAAAGAAATAAAAGTTAAATATATTTTTCCAAATTAAACTTTATTAAATACAGAGTAAAAATCATTAAAATATAAAATTAAAAAAGAAAAATAAAATAATAAAAATAAGAATGAAAAAATAATATAAAATAAAAAAAAATTAATATTTTAAATAGAAGTTATTTTTTAATAACAAATATATTGAAAACATGTTAGAAAAAAATTTAATGATGATTAAAATTTTGTTTAAGGGCACACATTATAAAATAAAGTAATTACTTAATTATCTATTTTAAAAATTAACTCAATTTTGAAATGATTTATAGGAATGCATTAGTGAACACAGGCGTCGTCACACATGTGTGTTTGCATTTTTTTAATTTTTATAAAGATTTGAGTTAAGATCAATAAAGAATATATAATTAATTTTTAAAATAATTGTTAGATGTTAAATAGAAAAATAAAATATATACATAAAAGAGGTTTTTAAAATATTTTTTAAAGATAAAAGATGTTTTTAAATTAACAGTTAAGAAGAGTTTTTTAGAATAATAGCCTAAGATAAACTATTTATAAATAAATAATTTTTAAAATAATTAAAGATAAAAATGAAAATATGAAATATGAACACAAAAGAGGATATCTCTTTATAATATAGATATAATAAAATAAATTGATTATAAAAAATTCAAACTTTATACATAATTCAGATTTTGAATATTGATATGAAGGTTCCAGAATTCATAAAATAATAGTATTATTTAAGAAATAAAATAATAATTTATTGTATATTAAATGATAGATTAATGTTAAAATATATTTATATTTTCATGGTGGATTAGTTTAAAAACAAATTAAATGGATTAAAAAAGTAAAATAACTATTTAGAGATATAATTTTTTATATGAGTGTAAATAATTTGTATTGATAATAAATATATATTATTTTTTAAATAATGTTATTTTAAGAAATGAAAGTAAAATATATCTTTTTAAATTTCAATTTATTAAATGACCAAGTAATTAAAATTCATAAAGGGATAAAATTAAAAATGAAAAGAAATAGTATAAAAAGTAATTAATATTTTAAATATAAATTATTTTTTAATAATTTATTAAATAATCAAGTAATTAAATATAAAAGGATAAAATTAAGAATGAAAAGAATAATTTAAAACAAAATTAATATTGAAATATAAGTTATCTTTTCGATAATAAATATATTAAAATTATATTAAAAAGACTCATTTACAAAAATGGGTCGCTTTTTTGTAACGTAATTTAGTAGAATAATTATAATTTATAGAATGTCTCATGTTTATAGTATAAAATAGAACACCGACATAAAGTATATTAGAATTAACCTTTACGATTATCTCAAATTATACTGGAATGGAAGTCCAAAGACACAACACAATGTCATGAAAAGAATCTAAACACAAATTAGATTAAATTGGAAATTTTCGCAAAAAGCAAAAAACTACGAGATAAAAGTACACAAAAAGAAATGCTCAACAATGAGCAATAAAGGATCTAGGAAGCCTAATTACATCGTAGCGCCAACATCACGATCACCAAGAGTCTTCACATCTGCTCCCACCAAGGATTTGGTGATCATCACAAAAGGAAAAAAGCCAAAGAAGAGAACAAACACAAAGAGAAAGGGTAAGCTAGAGTAAAATATTTAACATGTTATTGAGCAAGCAGATTATTAGACAGGTTATAGACAAGCAAAGAAGTAAGCACCCAAAACATGTGAAATCAAACAATTAAAGCACTTTCTAACTCAATATCCGGATCATACTCTTGATATAGAATTCTAAAGAAAGTATGCACCTGTGCTGGTTTCTAAACTCTGCAGAGTCTAGACACAAGAGGTTATCACCTAACCACACACAGGGTTAATCCTCTAATGTCTTGGGCCCAATATGTCTCAAGACTAGGACCTCATGCCACTCTCACCATATAAATCATTCTGCTCTATGTGAGCATGAACGATTATTAGAGTTCAGGATACCTTCCTTTATCTAGACATCTCCTATATCAAGGTATACACTAACCACCATCACCAAGAGTTTCCCTTGAAACTCTTTTACCAACAATTTCCACATGCCATCTCAATCATTCAAGTCTCATGTCAATCCACCACCAACCAAACAAGTCATGTTTTCCATTTCATAGTCAACATAACAAGATTTCATTTAATCTCATACTTTATAAATGCATACCATGACATACATATATCACAAAATAGTATTCATCCCAAATAAGTGAGTACCAACATTTAAGTACCTGCAATTCCATACAATCAAGCACAACACACAACCATAATTCTTACACCAAAATTCCTAAAAAAAATTATTATCACAAAACCAAAATCACTGCAGTAATGCGTGACACATTTCTCAAGATACATACATTTAATCGACGATCCAACCGGTCACACCACAAAATAGCATGTTATGAACAAAATGTACAAATTTGAGCTAAATCTAACGGTCAATGAATCGGGAAAGTCAATTTTACTAAAACTGCGCATATAAAAAAAAAAACATAGTCGCCCAGCGACCACTTGACGCTTCCGGAATACGAAAAATAACATCAAATATCACAGTTTCATGAACATTTGAACCCCTAACTTGGAAATACACCAAAAACTAACGTTTTTCCCAATCTTTTCTCATATTTTACAAAACATTAATCGCATAAAATAGAAATAACGTGAAACCCTATCTTCCCTTACCTTAATGAGACTTAGCTAAACGAAACCGAACTTTAAGGAAGAACACCACAGCTCCAAGAACAAATTAAGGAGCTGAAATATATCGATACCTGAATCAAAACAAAGTTACAAGAACGAACCCTAAGCAGGGCCACCACAACACAGTTGGAAAAAGGAAGGTCGAGGTCTACTTACACAGAGATATGAGCTCAGGCAAAAGTTGGTGCCCTAGCAGAGCTCTTGCAGAGCACTATAGGGGAGGGGGAGAAACTATTCTCTGTAAAAAGTGGCAAAATGAAGAGTAAGTGACTGTGAAGGGGTCTTGGGGGTTCCAAAATGGGCTGAACTCGGACCCTTGAAAAGGCCAGGCCCAACCCCTCCTTAGGACAAAGTGTAAAATAGAAAACAAAAGGGGTCTCACAGCTTTGATCTATTTATTACAAAAATGGGTCAGTTTACTAATTAATTATATGACAGGGTGAGTTTGTTAATGATTTAACTAGTTTTTTCACCAAAATAGGTTGTTTTGACCTATTTATTACAAAAATGAGTCAATTTACTAATTAATTACATTGTACGGAAATTTTACTACTGCGTTGACTTCTCTCTTTTTTTTAAATTTTATAATAATTTCTAAAATTTAATATACTTTTTTTACAAAAAATTAATGATTAAAAATATTTTAAATAAAATTTTATTATTGTAAATTTTATAATAAAATTTAAAATATTAAGTTTCAAAATATCAAAATTTTAATAAAATATCAAAATTTTAATAAAATTTTATTTAAAATATTTTTAATCAAATTTTATTATTGTAAATTTTATAATAAAATTTAATAATAAAGTTGAAAATATTGAGCTTTAAAATATCAAAATTTTAATAAAATTTTATTTAAAACATTTTTAATCAAATTTTATTATTGTAAATTTTATAATAAAATGTAATAATAAAATTTAAAATATTGAGTTTTAAAATATCAAAATTTTAATAAAATTTTATTTAAAATGTTTTTAATCAAATTATTAAAAAATTATTTTTTAAAAAAGTATATAAATGGAAAAGTCAAATCATTAGTAAACTGGCCTACATGTAATTAATTAGTAAATTAACCTATTCTTGTAATAAATGGTCAAAACAACCTATTTTTGTAAAAAGAGCTATTAAAAATTTTCTTAATGATTGTTAAACTGTGTTTAAAGACACATCTGAAACAAAATAATGATTTATTAAAAATTATTTTAAAAAAAAAATACATAAATAAAAAAGTTAAATCATTACTAAACTGGCCCAACATGTAATTAATTAGTAAATTAACATATTCTTGTAATAAATGGTCAAAACAACCTATTTTTATAAAAAGAGCTATTAAAAATTTTGTTGATGATGGTTAAACTGTATTTAAAGACACATCTGAAATAAAATAATGATTTATTTTAAAAATTAATTAATTTTTAAAATAATGTTTAGGAACATATATCATGGATTAAGTTTGATTAACAAAAGAATTCTAACTTTATACATAATTATTGTTTTGAAAATTTATATGAAGATTTTATATTTGAGAGACGAACAACGCTATTTAAAAACTAAAATAATAATTTACTAGATATTAAAAGATTGAGTTAAAATTATTTTAATTGTTATTATAACTTAGTTTGAAAACAAATCAAATGAATAAAAGAATAAAATAAATCTTCAAGATCATGTTTTATATGACAATATAAACATTTTGTATTATAAACAAATATATATTATTCTTTAAAATAATATTATTTTATTTTTCCCTTTCTTCCTTTCTTGTCTACTCTCCACCATACACTTTTTGTTTTTTTACCTTTTTCTTCCTTTAGTATATGTTTTTTTTGAAGAGATAGATTTAGAGAGGGTGTGATAAAGAATTTGGGTGGATTTGAGTGAATGAATATGTATGTTTCTTTGGGCGGATTTGGAAAATAAAGTAAATTGATTTAAAGATGAATTTTGTAATATGTAGTAAATGATTTTAGTAATGTGATAAATAAAAAAAATATAATAAATAGAATATGAAGATTACTAAATAACCTTATTGGTAAAAGTAATATAAAATGATATTTAGATGAATTAAACATATTAAATTTTAAAAATAGTTATCTAATAAAAATATTATTTGCATAAATTATTATTACTAATTTTATAATAATTAATAATATTATTATTAATTAATTATATATATATATATATTATATTGTTATATTTAATTATTATTATTATATACATTTATTAATATATTAATTATTATTTATATATAATTTTATTATTATTAGTTAGTATATATATTATTACTATTATTAATTACTAGTGTAAACAAAGGCGCTATTATTAATTACTATTGTTTCTGTGTGTATGTATTTTTTAAATATGCGTGTTATTATATTAGTAGGTGATAACATTGTAAGGTGATTAAGTTAATATATAAATTAAATTATATTTATTAAAAATGAAGTGAAATATATGATAACAGATGAAAGAATAACCATTAATAAATAAAGACTAAGAGAAGAAGCTGAGACATCCGATTTTATAAAAATCTTGTAAAAGTAACAGTCAATTTTTTAAAAATTAATAAATTATTATATTTAAAGGGTAAAATGAGTATTTTGAAATGTGGACACAAAAAAGAGAATCCCCTTTATAT
>Ga0214545_1012660_pt1 | contig 10888 bp, 6 predicted proteins | sample CNSS4metaG_FD_160064 | JGI IMG/M metagenome (GOLD analysis project Ga0214545, IMG submission 160064) | Root nodule microbial communities from cowpea collected in UCLA plant growth center, Los Angeles, California, USA - CNSS4 | ecosystem: Host-associated > Plants > Roots > Nodule | place: USA...
TTATTTTATTTTTTAAAATTTTTTTGAATATTTTTTAAATGTCCACGTGTCAACCAAGTAGCGTGCCACGTGTCAAAGTCAATACTCTATATTCAATTTGGTCCCTATACTTGTTATTTTTGTTCAATTAGGTCCCAATTTTTGTTAACATTAACCAATTTGGTCCTTATCCAAGATGTGACCAAATTTATTTTTTATATCAAAGTTATAATGACATGAATTTTAATATATTATATAAAAATATTTAATAAAAAATGTGAATTTTAATATAAAAATTAAATTTGGTTTTAATTTGGAGAGTGACCAAATTGGTTAATATTAACAAAAATTGAAACCTAATTGAACAAAAATAACAAATATAGGGACCAAAATGAATTTAGAACATTGACTTTGACACGTGGCACACTACTGGGTTGACACGTGGACATTTAAAAAAAAATTAAAAAAATTTAAAAAAAATTCAAAAAAATTCAAAAAAAACCACGAAGTGACACGTGGCACACTCCTGGGTTGACACGTGTACATTTAAAAAAAATTAATTATTTTTTAAAAATTCAAAAAAATAATAATAAAAATTCAAAAAAACCACGAAGTGACACGTGGCAGTCATTGTTCATGGCTGTTAATGATTTAAACGGTGTTAGCAAAAAAGGACCCAATTAAACAAAATTGACGAAAATTGGGACCTATTTGAACACAAAACCAAAATTAGGACTTATTTGAAAAATCTTGACGAAAATTGGGACCAAAAAGGTATTTTAACCTATATTATTTTAATTTATTCAAAGTTATTGGATATTCAAATAATCTACCCATTCAGAATTTAAATTTGATAATATATATTTTATTTATTCAAATATTTTCTTTACTCTAATAATCTACTTAAAAGAAATATAAAGTACTAAAATGAAATTATTTAACATAGACCAATCAGAAATACTACATATAATTACAAGACATACTCCATTTAATAGTAAATATTTAGGTCTTCATAAACATACATGCCAACATACCAAAAAACATTAATGTTGACATACAAAATATTAGACAAGTTGAAATAAAGAAAACCAAATACAAAGATATTGTTCATAGGTCCCATACATTCGTTTTATACACCAAAATAACAACAAACACATATACATGCTAAATCTTCAGAATTTGGATGACGTTGGTTTCGTCAGCCTGCACTATAAATCGAATACGATCACTAGCAACCAACCCATTCTCCTTACAATATTTCTTCCAACCACATGTCAAATAGCACTTAAATGAACTCCTGCCTGTCCATCAAATCTTGCAGTTCCAGTATTGTGATTGGCCATTTGTTAGAACATAATTTTTCTCCCCTTCACCAAGCCTTCTTTCACAAACTTCGCATCCAGATGCTACATTGAAAGAAAATGTGTTAACAACGTAAATATAAACCAAAATTATAAACACATAACTACAACTATCAACCATACCAAAGAAGATGATCGAACATCATAAGGACTTAATATTTTCTCACAATCAACAGAACCAACTTCAACTTTGCTGCTGCAACCATTATCGAAATCTCTCTTATAATCAATTTCAACTCCTTCCGCCGAGAAAATCCTGTGAACAAAGATATTATTCCTACATAATTTAAATGTAGGACACAAGGAGAAACGAACCCATAGTATGCAACATACTGACAAAAACCAAATAATACCATCTTTCCACCCTTATCTTTGTCCACATATATTTTAAAAAATTTTGTCAAAGGATCGTATAACTTCACTGGATCGTTAAACGAAATTTTTTGCTGACAGAACATTCGGAAATAATCAGGCAAGATTATCAACAACTATCAGAACAATCAACAGAAACCCTATATTAGTAAAAATAACTCCAAATCTACACTACAAAATAAAAAAAAAATGGACTAAAGTTCCATACCGTGTTTGGAATGAACTGCACTCTAAATGCTTGGAAAAATCTGACCGAGGACAGAGGGTCACTTGCAAGATCATTATTTCTTCTACCAGGATACACAACTTCATTCCAGTCCAGATCGAACAACCTTATGCGAAAGTATCGATCTTCGCAGTAAAGACTACAAACGTAATATACATCATTTAGCTCATAAAACCACATCAACTGCTCTACCGCACGGAATTGTCTCTGAGTAAGAAGAGTTTGTTCAAACTCTATGTTGATGACGTTTCCTTTCGGATCACTGAAAAAATTTGTCCCTATCAGTAGAGATTTGCCCCATTGTTCATAAAATCCTTCTTCAAACTCCAGACACTCCTATCATACAAAAAACCACAACGATCCTTAAAAATAAGAATTGTATAAAATATAATGGACATGGTTGAAGCAAAGGATGACAGAAAAATTAAAACTTTCATCGAAAAACTAACTGTATACATCAAACACACAAAACATAAACAAAATCATACATGCAAACGGATTAACCTCTAAGGGTTCCATCATCATTACAGAGTTCTGGTAGAGAATGGTGAAGCTAAAAGCCTTGGAGGTAGACATTTGATCGTCGGTTGCTTATGAAACTCGTGAGGAAGATTGTTTTTGTTCTTCGTTTCTGAACAAAATAACCTACAGTCTTCAAATCTCCTTTTAACCAAACTAAAGGAAACGTCTCTTGCAACTCCAAACGTCTTGACCTTTTAGAATAATAAGCTGCAAAATATCAGTCTGAACACGTTGATAAGACAAACAATAATTCATTTTGTCGCTATCTCTTCATATTCCCATCAATATCTTATTTGGAATTTAATGATATTAATTTACACAAAAAAATAACATTTCTAATACAATTTAAAATATCTTCTAATAGGTTCAATCAGCAATTAAAATCTTAATGACATTATATATCAAATTTAATACTAATGACATCAAATTTAAATTTAGCAACAATTAATAAACTTTTAAATAAATAACATTACAAATATAACCAAAATTAAAAAATTTAAATATAATACATCAAACTAATTAATTCTTCGTTATTATATCAGAATTATATTTACTTAATAATTGTAATAATTTCATATACTCAAATTAACAAATCAATCCTTTAAAATCATTTAAATTGAAATAAATAATTTATATACAATAACATTAAATAACAATATATATTACAACAAATAAAAATACATATTACAGATATACTTAAATTCTACCTTACAACCAATTCATCACGAAATATACTAAAAAAATATAACATAAAATAATAATTAATTTAAACTAATTATATCAATAATATATTCTTAAATCAATCTAATCGGTGCATATAATTAAATTAACTATTGAACTCTTCAAAATATTTTTTTAATCATTTATTTACACATAAAAATATAAAAATCATTTCTCAAGATAACCAAATTTTAAAAGAAAAAAACATATGCACGGGTCTCTTCCTTGTTAAGAGATTGAAGGATTTGAAGAAGAAAAGGAAGAAAAAACTTCAACAATTCCAAAAAACTAAAATAAAAACAAAATAAAATATTGACATGTATAACCAATTCGATGCTCTCTTAAAATTGTTTATACAAATTTAACGAACATATCAAATAGAATCAATTTAACACATAAACACATAAAGAGAAACTTAATTGAAAAAAAAATAAAATTAAAACAAATCAAATTCAAAATATAAAAAAAATAGTAATTAAATTACATTATAATATATATATTTATATATATATATATATATATATATATATATATATATATATATATATATATATATAACCTCCGGTGGAGAGAATAATTTCTCAAAATTCTTTATCAAGAAATTTTTTCTAGAATAATTTTTTTTTATGTTTTTTCTTAAAATTTCTTTATATGGAAAAGAAAGTGCTCTCCATAAATACACACCTGTTACCAAATTGTCTAAATTGTCTAAATTGTAGTGGACCAACATGTTTGACCACAAGTATGATATGATTGATATGATTTTAGCATAATAAAAAACAAAAGTTACATAACAAAAATTCACTTAAATTATTGACTTCGAAAAAAAAAATATAAAGATCAAAATTACTTCAAAAATTAAAAGAAAAAAATTACATACTGAAAAGAGAGATGAATAAAAAATATAATTAAGCCTAATGATTTATTCTGACTTCACATCAGATTTCACTTTCATAAATGTTTATTTGTTTTTTAATTTATTATGTGTAAAAACTGATGTAAAAACATCACAGTTTGCATTAAATATGTGGATTTTCACAGCACAAATAACAAATAACATTTCTTAAAAAAAGCCTAACACATTGATTAACAATGCGACGACGTTTTTAGCAATAATCTGCGCGAGGGTTTCGGAAATGGTGAGCGCAAATGCCACAAAGCACAACCTTCTTCTCGTCGAGCTTCCTTTTCTGGTTTCTACATTGGAAAGAAACGAGGGCAAGAACAAATGAAAATTTTTGACAATGACGTCATTGACGCTTCGGGTTCGGCTGGTGCGTTTCGGTGCACGCGCTCCCAAGCTGCTCCAGATTGGAGCGTCATCGAGTCGCTCATTCTGGTGAATGAGGTCGCGGCTGTGGAAGCTGACTGCTCCGTTGCGCTCTCCTCCTACCAGCAGTGGAACATCATCGCCCAGAACTGTGCATCTTTGGATGTGCAGCGCAACCTTGCACAGTGCCGCCGCAAGTGGCATGCGTTGCTCTCTGATTACGACCGCTTCAAGGGAACCGCCGCAGCTGGAGGCAAGTTGCCACCAAATTTCGATTACGAATTGTTTGAGGCCGTCCAACGCGTTGTGAGGGCGCGTGAGGAGCGGGGCATGGCTGATCCTGAGAGCGATACTGAAGCAGGGAACGATGCGCGTGACGCCACCGTGGAAATCGGTACGCACCGTTCCAATTTTTCTGTGAACTTTGTGTCTGTTGTGTTATTAGAAGAATGACATGCCTACTACTATTTACCGGTGATTTTCATTTCTGAAACTGTATAGTTTAAGAATTAATAATAGAGTGTTAAGATTTTTCAGATACTCATCCAATCACTAATTGATATGTATGAAATGATCATTATTTTTCTTAATAATTATTTTAAAGAAGTCGTGTATACTGTGTGGTGGTGATGTTTAATTGGTTGACTAATAAAGGTCTTTATACTTACATATTGTACCAATTTGCACTACCATTAAAAGTTTTTACACATTGGCCATATAAAAATTATCCTTAAACTAAATTATGAAATTCAACACATTTTTATATTTTAATATATTTTATTATACACAATAATTTGTGATTGGATAACAGTGTAAAAGATATTTATGTAATCTGTTATTTGTTCATTTTGAGCTTGAATTATCAATAATTTAGGAATTTATTATGCATGTTCTTTGAACTTATCATATATAACAGTTTAAGTTTGGTGTGAATATGATTGCTACAATCTTTGTTATGGTGATTAGTTGACTAGGTAGTTTGATTCAATGCATTTATGGAGTGTTGAAATAGGAAATTTATGCTTTGTACCATGGCTAATATTAATTGACTGACGGTTCTGGTGGATATGCCTAATTGAGCATGTTCATGTATTTGTGGCCATATGGGTAAGTTGTTTTGCTTGCATCACACGGGAATGTTAGAGGAGGCTTCCGACTAACCAGTCATACAACTTATTTGTCTTTATCAATGCAATATTTCCTTGGTGAGCTATTTTAAATGCACTCCTATGCTCTTAAGAACCCTATATCTGTCAGATGGTAGTGTTTTTGACTGGTGATTGTATAAAACGCAAGGGAAGCCTATCGTCAATGTTACTATTTAAGGTTTAGTTTGGTGAAAGTAGGCTTAGGGCCTTGGTTAGAGCGCTCATTAATGACTAAGAACTCATAAAGAGAAATTGAATTAGTCAGTTATACATAGCAGTAGAACTGTATGCTGCCTTTTTTTTAGTTTTAATTGATCGAGTGGATTGGCCCTATTCTGAAAATGGATTTAGAAGGCCCATTTTTTCCTCTATCCCATCATAACAATGAAAAGATTGAGAAAAAGAATGATTGATACAGGATCCGCTTTAAATGGATTATTGGGTAGCAGGAATGTTGTGATGGAAGATCCTTGTCCTTGCATGGGAGATGACAGATTGGCCTCAACGGCGAGCTTGTTGCATTACTGAACACATTTGCATGAAATACAACTAGGCTTGGATTGGTGGTGGTGACTCAAATTAAGCCATTAATTTAGGTTATGCATAGTGGTTGTTGAATTAGGAGTTCATTGACAAGAAGCTTGGATTCAGAGTTGCCATCCATCATTGGGTAGAGGTTGTCATGCAACCAAAAATTTGGGCCTGGGGTGGAATTTGGAATCAAGAGAAGAAAATCTGAAAGCATTATGGTCTTTTAGTGAAATTATATGTAGAAACTAGAGTAGATTGCTCATGCACTAACCATAGATCTTGGTGTATTGAGCTATTTTTAGGATGCTGTGTTTGATAGTTGTAGACATTGTCCCTTAGTAGGTAGTCTAATGACTCAGTGTTATGTCATTTGGTAAACCATTGGTCTGTTGTATATATTCAATATCAGGCAATTGTCTTTGTGTATCATCATTTTGTAGTTCTATATGAGGGTAGCTTGTACCTGTTGTGGATATACACCAGAGTAATGATTGTAAAGCTTCTTTGCTTGCTAAACGAGATAATTATTCATCTTTATCTTGCTATGCGTGTTCTTTGTTCTGTGTTTCTAGTTGGTATGATTTGTAACCAGCATTGTTTCTTTCATTGTACTTTGGGCTCATTTTGGCACTTATTCAGAAGAGACTGATATTAGAGCCAGTTTTGATCTTGTTTTGTGTTTTTCATAAGTTCTTGCAAGAAGATGAGTATCACATCCAAGATTGATACGATCAATGAGAAGAACAATTTCTTCTCGTGTAGAATTATGAGAATCTTGCTCAAGGAACAATGGGTGTGTGGCCACTTTTTAGAATCATGTTGCATAGAGAGGAAAGTTCTGGAGTAGATGGAGAAAAAGCTTATTCGATGATACTTTTGTCATTTTGAGATAGGTTCTTTATTATGTTGCGAAAGAGAAGACCTTAACAACGTTGTGGCTAAAGTTGAAGAAGCTCTTCATGACATAGTCCAATTGTGACAAACTTTTGTTGAGTGAGACGTTGTTTGGGCTCTGTATGACAGAGCATACGCCACTCAATGCCCATCTTGAAGAGCTTAATTCAATCTTGATGGAGCTCCAAGCCATTAATGTTGAAGTAGAAGATGAGGATGTAACAATGATTTTATTGACCTTTCTCGCAGTGATGTTTGAGAACTTGGTGGGTTCTTTGAGTGTAAGGAAGGACTACATCACGCTTGAAGAGGTTAAATTTAGCCTCTCTTCTAATGAACTTCACGTCAAAGCATCTAAGAGTGTAAAAGATGCGGCATCCTCTACATTAGTGGTCTTCAAGATTGAAAAGATGGTTAAAGGGTCGAAGAAGATGAAGGTTGATCCTAAAGATGTTTCCGGATATTGCAAGCAATTGAGACATTGCAGTAGATATTATCTAAGGTTGGGGAAACAAGATTGTGGTTGCTATATTTTAGAAGGTGGAGTTGTCTGATGATTATCATGTGTTGACTACTATCTCAAAACAAAATTCCTCTAAAAAGGGTGCTGAATTATTCTGGGTGCTCCTTTCACATGAGACCTCGAGGAGACTTGTTTACAACCATTGATGTACTTAAGATGCTTCTTCAGAGCACTCAGCTCAGCCACCAAATCCTTTCTCTTCTACATTGCCTTCTCTTCGGTAAGCCACTTGACCTCCTTCACCTTGGACGACAAAGCTAGCTTTCGCTTTGCCGAGGACTTCCCATGATGTGCCCCATACCTTGGCGAGCACTCTTGCAAACAACCTTCTTCCAATGATGAACGGTGCTCATTCTCCTTGCCTTCATTTACTCAGCTAAATCAAAACTTTCTTCGGGCTCCATAATAGATGCCAAATATTCTTACTAAATACGGAGGGTTGTAAGAGATGTGGAAAAGAACAAATCTCTTTGCCGAGTTGTGGCTACTAAGAAATGAGCTTTGGTGGTAAAATTTGAGTACCAAATGGAGACTCTTCAATGCTCAAATAAGTAGAAACACAAAATAATAATGAGTGAAGAGAACTAAATGATACTTCCTTTAGCATATGTTTAAATCTATAGTCCTTTGGGCCCCCATAAATAGGGCTAAGTAAACAGTAAACCTTTCGGTTTCTTACTTGCTCTGCTTGCATTTACTCATTGATCAAGTGGTTGACCTATTTTCATTTTGGATTTGATTCCAATATCTGTGGTAATCAGAGTGTACTTCTGTTCGGGAGTAGGTTGGTACACATTTTATTGGTACAAAATATAGATATTACTTCGTGGATGACTAATCTCCTTAGAAGTACTTGGTTGCTCATTTTTTAAGAAAAATGAGTTTATTTTCACTTGGACCAACTGCTTGTTGAATATGTTTGGAAACACAACATTGAATTTATCGTTAAATGAAAATACAATGAAAGGAAAAATGACACACAAAGTCATACGACACAAGAGTCTGTATGTGATATTTGATTTTGGTTCTTTTTCCTTTTTTAACACAAAGGCAGAGCAAGTTGAGAAAAGAAAATTGTGACTCCTACAAATTGTAATCGAGCATAAATTTTTTTATTATGATTGATACATATGGAGAGTTGAGAATATTTTATTTTGGCCTTTCATTGGTTGTGTTGGGCAGTTTAAATATAAAATGATCATTCTTACTCTTACAGTTAATTGGTAGTAACTGTCAATCTCGGCACCAAATTTTCTTAATCTGTTCTTGAATTGTGAAAAATAATGTATAGCACGAGGAACTGTTTTGATCAACACGATATAATTTCAGATGTTGTTTCTTCCTTTTCCCCTCACTTTTCTAGTTATTTAGTTAATGAATGTGACTAAGTTGTTTTATTATCCCTTTAGGAGCATTAATTTGAGTTTCCAAACTGATGAACTTTTGCGAATTGAATGAATAGGGTCCAAAAGAAAAGGGCAACGAAGTAAGTTCAGACACCGCGTTCAAAAGCCCAAACTTGAACAAAGGCACGAGGACAGCCATGAAGAAGAGCACGAGGATGACTATTCAGAAGACGAATATTTGAAAGACTTCCTAGAATCAAGACCTAAGTTGAAATGTACTAGAGAAAAGCCTCCAAAGCATTTAGCAATATCACCAAAGAGCCTTCCCAAAGTAGAGCTTCATGAAAACCATTCTGAAAGTCCAAAGCCAATCAGTGTAGAAAAGATAGCAGTTAGCAGGGAAGAAAATCAGGAAACATTGACTCTGAAATTGCAAGACTTGGCAGTGGAGATTGAAGCAATTGCTACTAAATCAGCAACAGACTATAAGGGAGGTGACTCTAAGAATGTAGAGGATTCCTGCACTGACTTCACAAGAGGCCAAGGGGACAAACTCATAACAAGCCTTGGAGATTTCTCCAACACCCTCAAGCAACTATGTGATATTCTCCAAGAGTGTAAATGAGCATTACAATGTTCTTCTACAACTATTTTCTGTCCTTGTTAGTGAAAAAATGAATCAGGCATAGGAAAGAATGCTGCTGCTTTATGCTAATGTAGTTGTCTTCACTCATTGCTGATGCGAAAGCAAAATATTACAGCTTAACAAGAACATTTGTGTAGCATGGATACTAATCCTGACACCAGATACAACATTGACTCAGATAGTTTGAACATGTAATATTTAAAATGTAGGACATATCATTATGAATCATTTAAATTGACAATCAAGATTAATGTATTCAAAATTATTAATAAATAAGATTCGTTAAATATAATAATATAAATTTAATTTATTTATCTAATATATAAAAAGTGAAAAGAGAATATAATTTATTTAAGATATCTCATTTTCCTTTATTATTATTATTATTGTTATTATCATTGGAAAATATATTTTAGTTACTATACGAAGACATAACAAGAGATTAAATAAGAATATTGTCAATAATATATATATATATATATATAATATAATATAAATATTTATGTTCATATAGAATTTGCTTTTTATTTTTATAATCATAATATAAGTTCTTAGAAAATGTTCTTATTAAAATTGTTTTGAACCGTCTATAAAAATTGTTAGAGACAAATTCGAATTTGATATTTCACTTATATGTATCATAAGTATTGGTATCTGATACAATGTGGTATGGCCTACAAATTTCCTTGGGTGTGTTTCCCCTAACATTAACAAAAAGGGAATAACTTCAATTAAGCATTAACCAATAAAAGAAAGGTTGAAAATGGAATATTGAAAAGGAAAATAGAGAGATTACACGACTTCACTGGGGATCGAACCCAGAATCTCTGGTTCCGTAGACCAGCGCCTTATCCATTGGGCCATGAAGTCATTTTCAAGACAGTAAATTGTTTAATGTAATTACAATAACTGATAGTTTAGTTAACATTAGCAAAATTTATTCTACGATAACATGTCAAAGTGAGCCAACCCGGCTCACACGGGTTGGCTCACCACGGGTCGGGTTGGAAATTGTTGAGCTCAACCCGGCTCACTTTCTGGTGAGCCAGAAATTTTTTAACCCGGCTCAACCCACCACGGGTTGGTGGATTGAGTGGGTTGGCTCACTAACCCGTATAAAAATTAAAAAAAAAAAAATTTTTTTTAAACAAAAATCATCGGGAACGAAAGGGAAAGTGGCTAGGCACAGGAGCAGCACGAGCAAAAGAAGCGTCGGCTCGACCACCACCGAACGGCCGGTACCAACGTCGACCACCGCCGCCAAAGAACGACCGGCGACCACCACCTCTGGGCACCACCGCCACAAACACGAGTGAGAGGGAAGGGAAGTGCGAGTGGGTCGAAAATGAA
>Ga0214545_1012666_pt1 | contig 10881 bp, 4 predicted proteins | sample CNSS4metaG_FD_160064 | JGI IMG/M metagenome (GOLD analysis project Ga0214545, IMG submission 160064) | Root nodule microbial communities from cowpea collected in UCLA plant growth center, Los Angeles, California, USA - CNSS4 | ecosystem: Host-associated > Plants > Roots > Nodule | place: USA...
TAATATCTTTATATTTTTGGAAGATGAAAAGTAGATTTTGAAAAATATAAATATATTTTTCAGTAAGCTAGGTAAAAAAAACATTCTTAATTTTTAATTTGATAATTAAATATATTTAAGGTAACTAATTTTATTTGCATTTATTAATATTGTTATTAATTATTAAGAAACTATTAACTGATTGGATTTTAAGAAAAGTGTAATATGTAAAGACTATTTTTAGAATAAATTAATAAAATAACTAATTTTTCTGTAGAATATGAGAAAATATTAATACTTATATAAAAATATTTGTTAGTTATATTGTTAATTGTGTGAAAATATTAACTTGGTGGTGCATATTAAAACGAAAAGACTTGATTAATTTTTTTTATTAATAAGACTAAATTAAATAAAATAAAAAAATTATAGAATAAAACGATAATTAATCCTTTAGTTTTTGAACAAACTTTCGATAACTAAAACAAAGTTTAGTAGTGAATAATATAGAGTGGGTGAAGTGTTCTATCAAAAACTATACTAGTAAAAGCCAAATCACGTACGGAAGAGTAAATAGTGGAACTTCACGTGTTGGTTGTGTGCAATGCAGTTCCATTTCTTAGAAAATTGAGTCTTTAGTGTTTAGTCGAGAGAGAGAGAGAAAAACAGCTGAAAACTGGTTTGGGTTGCAACAACACTCTTTAGTCTTTTGATTCCCACGTTCTTGTACGTTCTCTCCGACTTGGAAGTAATGGAATAATAACCGGATCGAGTTCATTTGAAACAATCCGGTTCTTCATCTTTCGGTTCATAAAATTTAAATTTAATTCAATTTCATATAATTAATAAAATTTGTATTTACTCATTCTTAACAATGTAATACTTAAAACGATGTGAAGTAATATACGAAGTAACTGATTATGTCTTCATGCATCCTTCTTTTAATTTTGAATCTTCAGATTATCTAAAATTTATTGCCATTCTGGAACTTAATGCATGGCTGATTTTAATATATATGTTGCAAGTATTTTGTACATTTTTGGATGATAATATACATGCAATTGTTTTAAATACACAGATCATGACTTCATTTCCTTCAAGTCGTAGTTGAAAGTATTATAGGATGTTTAGTGGTAGGTTAGAAATCCACTTTCGTAGTTGGGGTTGAACAATTTATCGAAAGAGCTTATCAACAAGAAAGTTATGTTAATGAAAGGCAACTTAAATGGTCATGCATTAAATGTAAGTGTACAATGATTTATGATGTTCAAACAATCAAACTCCACCTCTACAAGCATGACTTTATTCCTGACTACTTTATTTCGATTGATCACGAGGAAGCCATAAAGAATATTTCCATCATGTTGATGATGCTTCAGAAAGTCGTATATATGTGACTGAAGGTCAAACATTTAAATCATTGGATGACATGTTGTGTGATGCTCTTAGACAACATGGGTCATTTGAAATACCAAAAACAACTTTGAAGAGCTTCCGAATGAAGCAACTTAACAATTTTATAGTTTGTTAGTCGAGTCAAATGAACCATTATTTAAAGGATCATCAGAGTCTAAATTATCAATATGTATTAGACTTTTAGTATACAAGTCGAATTGGAATGTCCCTGACCAATTTCTAGATTTATAGCCAAAATGCTTCAAAATGCGACACAGATGAATAAGCTTTACCCATGCAACGTACGTCTAGGCTTGTGCTTTGATGGATTTAACCGAGAGAATTGCTAGGATTATTCTTCATGAGTTAATGTGCAAGATCGACTCCCCTCTTTATTAAATGTTCTAACAACGAGATTTGAGCTTTTTTGGATTTTCCACCAATTCCTTTGATCACTAGTCTTAGAGTTAAAGGAAGTCCTCTAATCGAATTGATAAGTGCCAAAAATGAGTAATTTTCATATGAAATGTTGGAACTTTTGTTTGTAATTTGTGTTTATATCATGTTGATTCCCCCTAAATCTAGGAGAAATGAGATTCAATCACATGCTTCCAAGATTTTACTTAAAGAAATCATTTGATCCCTATTTTGTGTATTTTTCAGGTAAATTAAAGTAGAGGAGGAAAGAACTTAAAAAGAGCAAAAGAGAAATCAAGAAACAAAGAAGAAATGGAAGAATTTGTGCAACAGGTCGCTCAAATCAAAGGAGTCTCGCCCAAGCTAGAACAATCTCGCTCAACCCAAAGTCATCTCGCCTAAGCGAGACACTTGCTGCCATTCTCGCTCAAGCGAGCCTGCTCTCACCTAAGCGAGAGTTCATGAAGAAGCCCATGTAGTTTTTCAATTCTCGCCCAACCAAGAATCTGGTTGCCTAAGGGAGAGCCTTTCTTCAGCATGAAGTACTCTATCTCGCCCAAGCGAGATTCAAGTGGCTTAAGCAAAATGTTCGTGGAGTATATATATTCCTAGAATCAGAGAGTGATGCTGGATGGTGGGAGACAGATCTGAAGAGCTTGGTGACCACGAGCAGAGCACAATTCCTTATTTTCTTCTTCTACCGTAGTTCTTAGGATTTTGTTGGCTACCATGAGTGGCTAATCTCTTTCCTTGGGATTGAATGTAATCGACTCGAACTTGGATGTAAACTAGTGATATTTATATATAGCATTTCTGTTTCTACTCAATATTGGTATTATTATTCTATTCTTAATGCTTGATTCTATTTGATCAATAGATGTTCTGATTTTGATTTTTAGATCTTACTGGAAAGTATTTCTGAAAACCTGATTTGAACAATGATACTTGATATGATATGATGTTAGGAATAGATCTCAATATATCAATTGCTTATAACACTCGACCGTAATGCTGGGTAGTTTGCTGAATATATGAGGAATCAATATCCAGGGAACTAATCTTATGAATTTTATATGCGAGGAATCGATATAAATGATTTTTTGGTGTTGCATCAATATTGGTATTTTCAAATGTTATGTATTATATTCATCCAGATTACAAACAAGGGAGATAGATGAAATTCAATCCCAAATTCTTTTACTAAATTTTTCTAAACTTTTCTGCTTTTATTGTATTAATTTTATGCAATAGTAAATGATAAATCAAATTAAAATCTTTGTATATATGCTAATTGAGATAATTATCTATTTTAACTGAATCTGTTCCTCGTGGGTTCGACACTCTTACTTAAAATCATCATACTACAGTTGATTTTTGGTACGCTTGCCAAGAGATCAACACGAATCCCCTAGAAGGCAAACTTCTCTTTTTGGTGTTATCAATAAGAAGGAACTATATCAAGAATAATGAAAGTTAAGACGTTCAGCTACCATAGAATCAATATATTCCTTCTTTCTCTCCTACATGAGATCTTGACTATTGGGGATATTTATTTGAAAAGAAGCCAGAAGTTAGTTGACTTACTTACTTGTCAAAGTAAGGAAGAAAGAAGGCTTACAAGTAGGAAGTTAGAAGAGGGGCTTTTCCTTATTAGCTAGCTTTGCCGGACTAAAGGTTATAAAGTAAGGGTTATAACTACCTTTAACTCACTCACTCGAGCGTAATACCCATCCTTCTTGAGCTTCCCATTAACCCATTTTATGCAGATGAAAGGATGAGCTAGCCTTCCTTAAGACATATAGGTTTCAAAACCAACTGCGGAAGATTAGCTAAGCATCCAAAGATAGGAATAGAATAGCTGATCTTTACTCCTCTCGGTGCTCTAAAGCTAAAGCTCCACTTCTTGTCTTAAAGGGAACATACTTGGATGAAGGCATTCCAGTTCAAAAACGAATAACTAATATTCAGCTAAACCTCGTGTTCCAACCAATTGTATAATCCTGATCATTAATCAATGGGATCGGATCTTGGGTACAAAAAAGACCTTGAATCGCTTAGCTAAAGACATCTTCCCACCTTTTATCCTCTTTGTAGCTACGCAGAGAGTCTTCTTCTATATGACTAGCTCCAATTCTGTCTATTTGGAAATGGGCAAGATAAGCCCTTACTCGTGATGCAATCAGGCTTGGCACCTTCCCTTATTCTCCTTCCTTTCCTTTTGGTAGTGCTAAGTCATCGAAAATCTCTTTTGGCTATTAAGAGTCGCCTTTCATCTATGTGATGCAATTCTTTAGTGGGGAAGCTTTCGTTAGCTGGTATAAGCCACCCTTCTGTATAACTTACGCCGAGAAGGAATAGAAAGCGGGGAAAAGGTATCAGTATAGTCGATGTCCTCTTTTAGAGTGAACACCTTGGCGACAACCCTAACCTTCTATCTCTCAATGTAAGACCCGAGAAAAAATAGACTAAAGGGAAACAAATGGAAAAAATTAATGGCTTGATTAATATTTTTGATTTATTTAATTTAATTAGGTTATTAAATTATGAAATAAGAAATAATTATTATTTGAGTGATTTAAGTTATTGTTGTATTTATAATAATTATTTAAGTGATATAAGTTATTGTTTTATTTATTTTGAATTTTAATATTATATTTAATGTTGCAGATATATGTATATAATTAAGTGGTACATTTTATAATGTGAAAAAGTATATGTTTAGTGGTTATGCTTGTGTTTGCCTTTTCGAGTGCAAGGCTTCGATCTCGGTTGGCACTAAAAACGTGCTTAAGTCCTCTTATTTTATTTAACTAAATAATTACGATAGATGGACAATATAAGTTTATTATTTATTCATGCACAATATATATTGAGAAAGCATCTAGTATAGTGGTTGGTGTATATATGTGATGTGACTCGCTTTCAGGTTTATTTTATTTTTCTCTCTCTTCTTTCTGGTGGGGCCCACGAAACTTTTTTCAAATTAAATTTCTCTCTCCTTTTCACGTTGATGCTGCAATGGTTAATTGCATTCATTTTTTTTCTCATTTGCTGCCATTCATGCATAAAGTTTACAATATATATTTATTTTTTTTATTTCTCCTAAAATGAGTTTAAAGGTTAGGGTTATTTGTTTGTAAACATGTTACTGGCACATTATAGATAGAAGATAAAAATAACCAAATATTATAAAAAAAAAGGCATGTATAAAAATTAAAGAAAACAATGTAGGGTTTTCTTTTAAAATCTACAAAACCTAGATGAGGATTTTAGGAGATGTGCTACATAGAGAGTGAAAGAGGAGGTTGCGGGAGTGAAGAAACGAGTAGCAAAGAGACCATTAGGTAGGGGAAGCCAACCTTGTTTTCTTCTCTTGTTTTTTTGTTGCTTGATGAATGAAGTTAACCTTTCTTCTTTTCTTTTTCGTTTGAAGCTAGAGGGTTCTTGGTCTTTCTTCTTCCTTTATTCTTTGATTGCTTGATGAATAAATTCTTGAAGTGGTTGTTGTCAAATTGAATGGGTGCATGGTTGTGCGCTTGGTTGTTGGAATTACGTGAGGAAGTGCATAGGTGTGAGTGGTCCTTTTGGGTTTCAAACCTTACGTTAGAGGTTCAGTGCATGAATCATATGGGTTTGGGTTGCTGTGTGAGGTTCGTGTACATGCGGGTCTGCAACTTCATAGGTGTGATTTTGTTTCTATTGGTGCACAATATATGTTCTCCTTTCAAAACTCTTTGTAAATTTGTGTAGTGGGATGTGTTTCATGCATGCATGAATAATCGAAGGAATTAAGGGTCGTTGGCAGTGAGCATAAGTGCTGCTAAAGTTTTATGGTGGTTGAGTAGTGGGTTCCTTTATTTTTCCTTGGGTCTATATTTTCTTTGGTTTATTTCTTTGCTGCCACACTAAATATCCATACTAAAAGTATAGTTTAATATTGCTTTTCTCTTTCTTCCTTTTTTCTAATTTCTTTCACATAAATATGGACGCAGTGCAATACATTCTCTTTCTTCATCGTTGCTATTCTCTTTCTTCTTTTGTTTATCTATTTCACGTAGGTGCCTGGGTCTAAATTTCTAGTTTTCCTTTCGGTTAGATTTGTAGTGGTGCATGATAGTTTGGCCATATTCATTCACAATTTTCATTGGTTAATGGGTTAACTTTTCTCTTTCTTCTTTTGGCTTTTCTCTTTCACGTAGGTTTGCTTGTAGGTTTTAACATTGTTTTGTTTACCAAGTTTATCATGTGGGATGATGCATGGGTGGCGTCCACATGTAAATGCAAAATTCTCTTTCTTCTTTTGCTTATACTTACACGTAAAGGGTTAAAAAATTTAGGTTTCAATTGCTTTACATGAGGGCTTAAGTTGCAGCAGCACAATTTCTTTCTCCAAAGGTATATTATTTTTTTCCTCTTAGGCTTGTAGTAGGTTTTCACGTTAACAAGATTGTGGTGGTGGCATTGCTTGTTTCTCTATCCTTGCTTGAACGTGGTTAAGATCTTGGATGGTTAAAAGCTTACGAGGTTGTTTAGAATTTGTTTATTCATGAATCATTTGGTAGTTACATGATAAACCATGCATGGGTTACGTCAAATTTTCTTAATAAGCTATTAGATAATTATGCTATGATACTATGACCATCTAGAAATTATGCGGGGAAGCTTATTAAAGTATGAATTATTCTTTGTCTACTTTTATTTGTGGTGCATGTTTGTTTGTTACCATGTTTGAAGGGTACGTCACGAGTATGGTTCTTTGCCATATTGCATGCATTGATTTGGTGCATTGGTACCACTAGGTGTGGTATTTTTGGTTCATTTTTCTTCTCTTTTGGTGTATGTGAGACTAGCTTTCAATTGAGTTTTGGGTATGGCATGATAATGTGATTCCATCTGATTTGACTACCATTCGTTTGGTTTGGTGCTTATATGAATTACGTTTGGAATATGAATTTGGTTTTTGTTATGGAACTTTATTGCTATGCATGATGTGATGGTGTGTTCTTTGTTGGCAATATGTAATTCTTATGTGTTGAATGTTGGGAGTGTTTTACCTTAATTGAAGACTCTTGTTGGAATTGAGTGTTGTGTGAGGTTTTTCGTACCTAGGAACCTAGTGAAGACTTTTTCTCCTGTGTGAAGTAATGGAAAGGGGTCCTTTTCGCCTGTGTGAAGCAGTGGTAGAAGATTGGTTCGAGTGTTGTACCCTCTCGCCTGTGTGAAGCAGTAGGGAGGTGATAGATGTTTCACCTTATTTCGGCTTGTTGCGAGTATAGTGCCCGATGTGCGATGCATCAACATTTTTACTCATAATTCCTTGAGGAATAAGGGAGATAGGCTAGCTGCGATAGTGGGACACATCAAACTATCTGTTCTAGGAAACTAGATGTTGTTGTGGGGTGAGAGGCCGCGGAAAGCCAAAGCTGGATTATGATCACTATGTTTATGAATGTGATACTATGTTTGGTTTGGTTTGATTGTTTGGATTTTAGGGTTTGTGTGTTCAAATGAAGGATTGATTGTGATCATAATGCTTAAGTGTTACTGGAATGCGACGTTGAGTATTTATGGACATGTTTTATTAACGAATTTCTTTTATAAATATCATTGTTTATGGTTAGCTTACCCCTATTTGTTTGTTTGTGTGTTTGTTATATGTGCGATGATCGTATAACGTGTGTGTTATACGGGAGTAGATGATATTGCAAATAATTTTGGCATGGAGTAGATTGACGAGAGGCTAGGGTGGACTCGGGAGTTTTTGATAATTTATTTAGTTGTTTTAAATCATTAAGAGCTATGTAATTTTCTTTTGTTCACAATTGTTACTTGAATTTTTTGACAAGATAACATTTTGAACTACGCAATTTAAATTAAATTATAAGTATTTTTTATTAGTACATTTTCAATGATAATCCTTTTTTGTCAAATGCGTTCGTTTTCTAACTTTCCATGACATCCCAAAATTGGGGTGTTACACTCAATCTTGCCTTTTGTTTGATTCCCTATTAGTCTTATCCATTTACACCCTACAGGCTTGGATCATTTTCTCTAGGTTTTAGAGTGAGTGGGCTAAGGAGCCTTTTCTCGCCTTTCATCTTTCCAGTCAAGTAGTGGTTCCTGCTCTTCCCTCTTATGAATCTACTCAACCATTTCGGAATGAGTGAGCCTTTGTACATGTATTGAAGAATCTGGTTATCAAATCGGCAGCTATTGAATCTAAGCCAATTGAATCAGCAATCGTTGGTACAGTAAGCGATGTTCAAATAGCTGTAGTTGGGATCTTCTTCACTGTTAGCTCTTCTTCTAACTAGGTTTTGCTTCCTCATGTTCTCTTGAACATGATTCTCTCATACGCACTCCTAAAAGGAGTTAGGAAGCCAAGATCTTGTCTGAGTAGTTTTGATAGCCAATAAGCACTTGTCTGGTATCGAATGAGTTCCAGTAGTTGAGTAGCTAAAGGCTTTGGTGGCCTTAGAGGATGGTTCTATCTTCGGGTAGCTTCCTACAGAATTCTTCCCTTATTTCTAGAAGTTCCTAGATTGTGTGAAATAAGAACATGAGGTATTTACTTATTAGCAGCTCAAGCTCCATTTCAAAGGTGATGAGTGACGCTTCTGGCTGATTCAATATCACTAGAGTCTGCTTAGGGTTTCATTCAATCAACAATCCCTTATTCTTGTTGGCCGGTAATTGTCACCCCCATACAATCTTCCTCTTGAAACGTGCATGACAGAGCCATTTGTCTTCTTAAGTTGTCTAATACCCACAAAATCCTAAGATAGGAATTCATGTGTATCTCGAACCTTTGGTGGATGTACTAGTGGCAATGCGGGTCGGCCCAACCCATTTAGGCCCAGCCCCCATCTTACCCGCACAATGAGGGTCGACCCGTCCCACCCCGCATTTTAACTACGGGTTGAAAAGTCTGGCCCACCCCGCATAAGTGCGGGCTGTGGGCTAGCCCACTTTTTTTTTAAATTTATTTTAAATTCTTATGATAAAACTTTCAATGTTCAAAAAATTGGGAAACTTTAAGAAGTTCACAAAATTAAGCCAAGACCTTAGAGAGTTGGATGATAAATTGATAACTCAATAGTTTCATCATATTCATATTCGTACCATGACATATACGATGTATTTTTTAAATTTTAGCACATTAAAAAATACATGACATTGATGAGTGCGTATTTTTGCCCTCATTTAATGTTTAATTCTGGGTATTTAATTGAATATGTGTGCTTAAAGAGTAATTTAATTGATAATTCTGATAATTAGACCGTTTGAGCTTGTGTGATAAAAATGTCTTAAAAAGTAATTTTTAGTTGCATAAATTATTTTTGGATATTTTAACGTTTGTTGATGCAGCTGAAGTTAGGATTAAGCTCATTCAAGGTGGGAAAATAAATTGATTATGTTACAAACCACCTTTAAATAAGGCTGAAATTAGCAAGTTCTGAAAAAATCACTTCTGCACCTCCTAAATTACATATACACTCCCCTCTTTTACAGAATACCTACTTCTACACCCCTACATTTGTCTATTTTCACCCCTCTTTCCACTCATAAACTAAGATGCACTCAGATGATGCCATGTGGCAATCCTCCACTTATTAAACTAACCAATCAGAAAGTGACACGAGTCATGATCCAGCAACTCAAAATTCAGCCATTGAAGTAGTGCCACGTCATCATCATCTTCTTCACTCAAACCCTAGGCACCTTCATCCAACAACAGCCCACCATCCTCCTCGTACCTCGTCAAAAACCTGCACCGTCGCAGCCACTTCACCGGAAACAACTCTATCTTCACACATTTGCAACAACCACCACGCATCTCAATCGCGTCGAAGCACCGAGCTGGACCACCGCGCACTGTTGCCACCTGAACCAAGCGCGAACCACCGCGCTTGCACCTGCAACGCAGATCTGCAATTCGAGCCTTAAGAGCAGCAGCTTCCAGACCAGCAACAACCATTGCGAGCTTCCCTTCATTTGAACCAGCATCACCTGTTCGAACCTCCATGGCAGCACGCTCCATCTTCTCTACAACGTGACCCAGAAGCGGCGCGACCACCTCTTTCACGCATCTACACCACTACAATCACAACGTCGCACCACCACAGTTTCGTCACCATCGTTCATGCAACAGGAGTAGTTCGAACCATGCACCTGCAACCATCACGCAGCCTCCTTTCTCTTCGCGAAGCAGCGAGAGCAAACCATCTGCAAAACAGCACCGTGAACGCAGCAAAATCGGAGTACACCATGGCAGCAGCCGTCAAAGCTCATTCCTCTCCATAACCAAAGTGTGAGAGTGAAACCCTAATTCTGGAGAGAGAAGGAGCTGCCACGTGTCAGCCTGCTATTGCATAGTCAAACTGGTCAAAGTTGGTCAAACAGTTAACTCTGGTCAAATATTCAAATTTGGTCAAAGACTGGTCAAACAAGGGGGTTAAACTGCAAAAATTGATATTTTTGGATGTCTCTGCAAATTTGGACTACATGATTGAAAATGGCTTATTGAGAAAATTGATGCAAGTATTATTTGGTGATAATTTATCAGATATCTTTAAATAATTTATTTATTTAATTATATCATAAATTATTAACCAACTATGTTTGTCAAATAGTTTATATCTCTCTAAATATCTTTGAATATTTATCTTTATTTTAAAAGATATTTGAGAGGTTTTAGCAACCAAAAAGCCCAGTCCAAGTCCTATATAAAGAGACCAAGGGAGAAGTAGAAGACAAGCTCGGGACTTCGGAGTTTTGGAACCCTTAGGGGGGGCCTACTTTCGTTTCCTTTCTCTCTCTATTCTTCTTTTTTTATTTTGCATTCATGGAGTTCTAAACATTCTTGGTTGATTCCATGGTAATTTCTTAATTGGATTCTAAGGTTAGATCAATTAATTTCTTTGTTCTTTTTATTATTGTTGAGATTTTAATTCATCTATGTTTTTTATCTTTGAATCACGTAAAAAGTAATGATTTTAAATCTATATGCATGTTGATCATATGAGTTCAAGGGTTTTTAAATCTAATTGAGACTTTACTTTGATTTTATTTAGAAACTTTCATGTGATT
>Ga0214545_1012671_pt1 | contig 10876 bp, 7 predicted proteins | sample CNSS4metaG_FD_160064 | JGI IMG/M metagenome (GOLD analysis project Ga0214545, IMG submission 160064) | Root nodule microbial communities from cowpea collected in UCLA plant growth center, Los Angeles, California, USA - CNSS4 | ecosystem: Host-associated > Plants > Roots > Nodule | place: USA...
GAGAAATGAACCTTCACATCTAGATAGCATGCTATCTTAATGTCCAGTGGGAATTTTCAAAAAGCTTTCTTAAACAACTTCACCATATTCATAACTCTAAAAGAGAACAAGATAATCCTTCATCATTATGCTTTTTGCTTTCCTCTCTCTTCCACTTCATCCAAGTGCTCCAATCACCAAGTGCCACCTAGCCATGCTCTACTTTCTCTTAATTACCTACAAAACAAGACAAACAAGGATTAGCATGTTGGTTTAAGTTAATCTAATCTTGGTCAAAGGTTAACTTTGGATCAAAGTCAACAAGTCAACCAAAATAAGTCAACTAGAAACCAACTTAGGGAATTCAAACTAAAGTAATGCAAAACAAAGATAAAGGTGATAGAATAGAAGACTCTCCTCTAGACATGCTTCTAGTGATCCTTCTTGAGGGAGCTTCTAAGGAGGTGGTCACGCCTTCATCACACTCTCTTTTCTCTCACTTTGTCTTCTCTCACTCTCCATGAACTTCAACCCATCGTCAACCACACCACTCTCCATTATGACCAAACGTCAACGACACCACTTCGTGAACCACAACACTGACCATCATGGTCGCACAAGCTACGAAATAAGTAGGAAATTTGATGACTGTGCCAGATCTTTTGTTCTTCTGTAAGATCTGAATGGATTTAATGTTTTTTAATACTGATGTATGTATATTTTCTGCGAGAGTCATCAAATATTTGAAGAACATTATAAAGGTTGAATCTTTCAACCATTCACTCTTTGACGACAACATTAAAGGTACAAAATTTGATGACAATGCCGGATCTTTTGTTCTTCTATAAGATCTGAATGGTTTTGATGTGTTTTTATACTGATGAATGTATATTTTCTGCGAGATGAATCAAATATTTTAAGAACACAATAAAGGATGTAGCTTTGAGTCTTTGAAGACGATAATAAAGGTCTAAAAGTCTTTTATTATCTTTGATTCTGGCAGATCTTTTCTTCTTCTCTAAGATCTAAATACTTTTTGTATGTTTTTTTTTCTGTCATGAAGAAAGTTTTTCTAGTAGATCGTTCATATGTTTGAGACAACAAAGGTAAAAAAAAAATCATATTCTCTCGAATGTTGTCTGCTTCTACAAGATTTAAGTACTTCTGTATGTCTTTTTTGCTATGATGAATGAAGTTTTTATTCGATATGGATGACATGTTTGAAGAAGACAACAAAGGTACAAGCCTTTTTTCTTCTCTTGGATCTTTTCTACTTCTACCATTTTTATGTACTTTTTTATGTATTCTTTCTCTGATGAATGAAGGTTTCCTCCTTCCATGAGACATTGTAGAAAGATTAAATTGAAAGAGAAAATCAATCTATATAAAACATTGAATATGATTACAAATTTTGAAAAATGAGTGGCTCTAGCAATAATTGGCCATAACATGGGAATTATTTGGGAGTTTGATTTGAACATTTGATCTTGTAAGATGTAGTGAGCTATGAGATATGTTAAAAACAAAAGGTAGACTTTGTTTAAACTATAGGAAGATGAATTAGTTTTAAAACTTTTCTCAATTTTACAAAACCAAAAATGCACTTTTCTTGAAACTAATTGGTACAAGACTAAGACTAGCTATAAAAGATGATAAAGATAGAAGAAAAACAAAAAAAAAATTACTAGTTTAGATCACCATTGACATTACATTCAGTCTCAATTTTTCCTTTAAGAAATATTGGTTCCACTAAACCAATACAAAAGTTTGTATAAAGAAAAACAACTACAACACTCTTAGAGGATGTCAACCTCAATCTTTCATTGAATGTTAAAAATAATTTCTACCATGTCCATTCTTGACTCCCTTCAAACAAATTTTGCCCTTATCCATTCTTTGATTATCCAATAAGATGTCTAGCATTATCAACTATATAAAAAAGTAACTTACAAACAAGCTACTGAAACACACAATAGATAACAAAACACAAAAAGAAATTGACCAAAATTCAAAACTACAAATAAAAAGAGGATACCACAGTCCACAACACAGCACTATGCTTTTGAATCTTTCAAATCTTTTAAGCACTTAGAAATTGCATAATGATCTCACAAAACAATTGTATAAAATTGTTCTGATTCGACCCAAGATTCGACCCAAGACCATCCGGAAGCATCGCCAAGATCAACCACCGTGTTCCTGTGGTATTCTCCGCTTTGGAGCATGGACCTCCATCACGGTTTTGTTCTTAAAAGGTGCCTAGGAGGGTGGAGGAAGGAAGGAGTATTTAAATTACACTTAACCTCGACTCCTAAGTGATGTGGGACTTATTGGGTGTACCAGAACAACCCCGCAGTTAAGGGCATGGGAGTTGTCATCCCAACAAACGGCGCCAATGTTCTGACCCGACCCAAGTCTATCTGGCAAAATTGTTAGGAACAATCACCGCATTCCTAAGGTATTGTCCACTTTGGATCATGGATCTTTGTCATGACTTTGTCCTTAAAAGGAACCTTGGAGAGTGGAGGGAGAAAGGACTATTTAAACTACACTTGGTCTCAACTCATAAGCGATGTGGGACTTGTTGGGTGTACCGAAACAGACCCCTCAGCCAAGTGTAAGGGGAGTTTTCGTTCCCACATTGGGTTTAGATTGGCCTGCCCGAAATTGGACCGAGTTGTATTCAGCTTAATGGGCCGAAAAGTACTCGGCCTCCAAGGGACAAGATGTTCCCACCACTTCTCACACCATCCATTTATCACACCTTCCACCCTGACTTTTCCATGCCAAAATGGGCCGAGGGCATCTTGCTTTCCCCTACGCTAGCAAGGCCATGTCCTCATGCGCACTAGGTCGAGTACATCTCGGCTTCCCCTTGGGCCGAGTGTATCATGTCCTTCCCATACAAACACTTTGTTTGATTGCTTGAAAACTTCTTTAAGCAAATATATGGATACTCTTTTATAGAAGATTTGAAAACCCGGTCCATAAAACAAAAATGGACATATATATTTGATTATATTAGATAGTAATCAATAATTCCAAATTTTTAAAGACAACTTGTAATGTCTTTCGAAAATAATTAATTATACTTTTATCTAATCAATTAAGCATGCTTATCATTAAATGTTGAAATCTAATTTAACTATTACAAATATATTATATATTACATCTAATTAATTAATCTAATTTAATTAATTGGTTGTATCTTAGCATAATCGATTATATTATTCTTAAAGCCTATAAAAACAATTTGACAAATTATGTAATCAACTAAATAACTTAATTTTGTTTCTCACTTATTTTAAATTTTTAGAAAAACTTTAGCTCATTTAAAAAAAATGTTGTGTGTTATGTTCCATAATTTTAATAAGTACTCTACATCAAAGATACAAATAACAAACAGCGAAAGCTTTAAGCTATGCTATAATCTTAATCAGCATCTTCAAACATCATCATCTCTTCTTCATAAATATCAATAATCTTTTTTTCTTTTTTATGATGTCCAACAATTGTTCTTATTCTTAATGAAGATCCTGAACTTTATTACATTCTCAATAATGTTGATTATCTTGTTTTCTTTAGCATTTATACTCGGGTACAAAGAAGCATAGCAAACTTTCCTTTGCTATGAAAAAATCTCCCTATCTCAAAGCTCCCCATGGATGAATTACAAATAAACAAAAATAACAAAGAGACATGGAAACAATATGTACTCTTAATTAAGAGTTTCAAAACCTAAATTCATACTCTTCAATAAACTATGCAAAGAATCTTCATACAATGTTATTGTCCTCCCTCTTTAGACATTATAAGAAAGACATAAGCAAAAGAATATCTTAATAAACTATGCAAAGAATCTTCATACAATGTTATAATCCTCCCTCTTTGGGCATTATAAGAAAGACATAAGCAAAAGAATATCTTAATCTAGAGCAAGAAATAAAAAATCAACAACAAAATCCATTTGTTTTAAACCATCATTTCCCATAATAATTGATCATCTTGTAGCAAAATTAAGCAACTAAGAAGCACAAACACTAGAATAATTAGTCACTAATCGATTACCCATATTAGAAAGAAAATCTAGTGTAACCAAAATTAGTTTCAAACATAAGCAATCAAAAAAATATTAACATATTAAAGATTCATCGATAATTCTTAAATTCATCAATAACATACTATCTCTAGGTAAAGTTGTAGTGAACATGTCTACTAATTGTTTTTTCGTACCCATATATTCTATAACACAATAAGCTTTTGAAAAATGATCTCTAATGAAATGATACTTGATTTCTATATGCTTTGTTCTTGAATGTAATATAGGTTTAAATCTCGTTGAATTTCGTGATTGAAGGGATGAAAGTTACTAATGAATAGACGAGTTAGGTTGACGGTTAGGCATTACAATCAAAAGCTTTGTTAGAACTAGACACTATAAAATCCCATTAGATGAGGACTTTGTTAAAATAAGTTTAACTAATAACAAAATCTATAAAGAGATATGTAAACATAAGTTAGAATAATTCAAGGACCTAAGTTCCATATTAGCCAAAGAAATTTGTAAAATATACACATGCAAAGATTGGATCAAAGTATACTAGTAATCATTAGATTATATATTGGTTAGATGTTATCTAATACATGCCAATTATAAAAAATGACTATATAATTGTGAAGATAAGATGAAATAAGTTTAAAAATTGAAGAGTAGACGAGCTAAATCAAATAAGTCAACCAAACAATACAAAGGAAAAAGCTTCACTAGATGAGTGAAATCTGTTGAGACAAAACATATTAACCATACGAATAAAACCAACCAGACAAGTTGAAGGTCAAATGAAGTAGTCAGACAAGTATACTAAGTAGACAAATGAAGTATGAGTTGACCAAAAGACATAGAAAAGTCAAAACTAACTAAACTAATTCTACTAGAGAACCAAACAACAAATCAAATTAAATAAAGAATTGAGTCTGATACATTATTTAGTGAAGGAAATCTGAATGTTGAAAAGGAGCAATAATTCAACAAATAGAATATAAAATTCCTCATGATGCAAATCAAGAATCAAAAGCATCATTAATTGAAGATTTAATGAAAGAAAAAGAATATTTGAATACCATATACGATGCAAATGGCATACATTTTTGTCGCATCTGAAATCGCGACGGAACGACGAACCAAAAAAATAAAATTTGTAAAAACAGAGTTTGAAGTCGCCACCATAGTTATTATAGGAAACTATGGAAAACCATAAAAAGAGCAAGGTCTATGAAAACAGAGATTGGGGGTACGGGAGTTAATTACGCGTAGGGAAGGTGTTAGCACCCTACAACGCCCATCCTAAGACGGTACCTTTAATTAAAATACAAATTGATGTGGCCTCCTTTAAATATTTATTTAAAAAAAAATAAAAAAAAATAAATTAATAAATTAAATAAAAATAAATAAAAAAATAAAGATAATAAAGAAAAACAAAGGAAACAAAAAAAGATTTTTTTGTTTTTTGGGCCCGACAAGGATTACTCCTTGCTCCTACGTATCTCCATTCATAATGGAGAATCAGGGTCACGTAGTTCTTTATGAAAAAGAATTTTCGAAAACAATTTCTTCGAAGATGTTGATATCACTCTTTTTTAATATTTGAAAATTCTGTATTTTTTTTAACAATCTAATAGAAAAGCGAAGGTATTAAGTACTAAGTCGACGCGAGCGGTCACACGAGCACTTATACATTTTAAAAGTTAAAAGGGTATTTAAATTATTTATTCGTTATTACTTCCTTTTAAAAAAAACTTTTGAAATAAGACATTGATACCCAACAAAATTTGACTATTTTATATCCACAATTTATTAAAACCTTAGGAAAATAAATAAATAAAAGATTAGGAAATAATTTTTAGGATTAAACATATTATTTTAATATGAAAAAATTTTACAACCCTTAACACGAAAAAAATATGGCACAACATATTCATACAATGTCAAAACATGATATCTCTCACCTATTCACACAACAATGTTCACAACCCAAAGCAATCAACAAAACCTTAATTATAAAACTAATGAACCCCAAAAATCATGACAGTAATGTTTTTTTTATATCAAAAGAAATAGTGAAAACATCAAATTCAAACAAGATAAAAAAACACATCTAGAGAAATACTGCATGACACAATAAAAAAAAATTTGCGAACCTGAACGGGAGATCAGACTTACAATAGTTGCGTTGGAACACTAAGAAGCACGTGGGGGTGGCGATTGATGGTGAATGGGTTTTTTGTTATGTGCGAGGGTTAAAAGAGAATGCGTGCTTAGAGTGAGAGAGGGCTCTAGAAATTTTTGAGAGAGAAAAAATTCAAAATTCTTCTTTTTCTGATGGGTTTATATACACAACATTATAAATCTAATGTAATCTCGTAATAAAGGTCTGCTTTAATTACAACGAGTTTTAAAAGGCAAGAAATGGTCTTAATATTATTACAAAATGGGAATCAAATCATAGAAAAAAAATAGAGCACAAAATCAAACGTGATCAACAAAATTAATTCTAATTAGTAAAAGAGATATTGTTTTGAATTATATTACTACTTTCTCTATTTGGAAAAAAAGAGGTGTCATAAAATCATAGCACAAAATCAAACGTGATCAGGACAGATTAATTATAATTATGAAAAAAATATTCTTAAGAAACATATTAATATTTTCCTCATCTGGAAAAGGAGGTGTCATAAAATTAGAGCACAAAATCAGAGTAAATAATTCTAAATATTAGAACATATTCTATTTCTAATTATTAGACTAACTTCTTAATCTGGAGTAGAAACGACAAAGTATAAAATGGGGGTGCGAAAATAAAATTGGGCTGCCATTAGTTGCAAGAAAAAACGGTGTGGGTGTACAGAGTATTTTGGGCTAAAATAGAAACAAAGTCTCAAAAGAAAATACATAGAAGATTTAAACAAAATTTTTCTTTTTATTTATTTATTTATTATTATTATTATCATGTTATTATTATTATTTAGACAAAGGAAAAAAAACAAAGAGAAAACTTATTTATTTTTTTATATTTTATATTTTATATTTTTTACCTTTTTTTTGAAAAAAAACAAATTATTATTATTTATTCTATTATTTATTTAGCCGGATGAAATTGGGTGTTGACAGCTGCCCCTCTTTACTTAGATTTTGCTTGATAATATGAGAATTTTATATTTTCATATTCTCAAAGAAAGATAAGTAAAGATAAAGACATTAATTTCGTCCGGTTTCAAAAGAAACAAAGGCGAAACATGAAATCAAAGGTCACAAACCAACAACCTCATTTCCAAAGGATTCAATGACCATTACCACGTAGAGGGTCTTGATCCAGAAAGTCATAAACTTTTTGCAAACTAAAACTTTTTGAGAAAGATTAGACCAATCCTGAGGAGAGGGTCTACATTTAAAGGATTCGGCGACCATTACCACGTAGAGGGCCTCGATCCAAAAACATAAACTTTTTGTAAACTAAACCTTTTTGAGAAAGATTAGACCAATCCCGAGGAGAGGGTCTACATCCAAAGGGTTCGACGACCAATACCATGTAGAGGGCCCCGATCCAAAAACATATACTTTTTGCAAATATGATTTCTTTTTGAAAAGATTAGACCAATCCTGAGGAGAGGGTCTACATCCAAAGGATTCGACGACCATTACCATGTAGAGTGCCCCAATCCCAAAAACATATAATTTTTGACAATATAACTTCTTTTTGAAAAGATTAGACCAATCCCGAGGAGAGGGTCTACATCTAAAGGATTCGGCGACCATTACCACGTAGAGGGCCTCGATCCAAAAACATAAACTTTTTGCAAATATGATTTCTTTTTGAAAAAGATTAGACCAATCCCGAGGAGAGGGTCTACATCTAAAGGATTCGGCGACCATTACCACGTAGAAGGCCTCGATCCAAAAACGTATACTCTTTGCAAATATGATTTCTTTTTGAAAAAGATTAGACCAATCCCAAGGAGAGGGTCTACCTCTAAAGGATTCGGCGACCATTACCACGTAGAGGGCCTCGATCCAAAAACGTATACTCTTTGCAAATATAATTTATTTTTAAAAAGATTAGACCAATCCCGAGGAGAGGGTCTACACCCAAAGAAAAACCTGCATATTGATTTACGCATAGACAAACACAACATGAATGTCTTTTGAAAAAGAAGTAAAGTGAGCCCAACTGAAAACCTGCCCCTGTGGGCCCTTATTTTCCTTTTTGAACTTTTCAAAATATGTTTTGATGATAAAAAAAATGGTATGATGTGATGAGGGTGCATGAATGCATGGATGCACAAAACCTGTACTTTTCCTTCCTTTCCTTTCCTCATTTTTTTTATATTTACATTTTATTTATTTTGGCCACCATCACACCCTTTAGGAGTTAGTATGCATCTAGCGAATATACCCGTGATATTTTCTTGACACAAATATACATTTTTACTATATTTTTAATTACCATCCCAGTGTGACACTTTCAAAAATCTTGAAAACAATGTCGATATCCTTAGTTGCATCCTCTATTATGGAATCATCATGCATAAAAAATTTTAACCGCATCAGAGTTGACTGGCAATGGTAACTCCTCCCCATCCATCCTTATGAGAATTAGTGCCCCACCAGAGAACGCTTTCTTCACCACATACGGGCCTTCATAATTTGGAGTCCATTTGCCTTTATGGTTCCTTTGTATAGGTAAGATTTTTTTCAAAACTAGATCGCCTTCATGGAACTCTCTGGGATGCGCATTTTTGTCAAACGCTTCTTTCATTCTTCTTTGGTACACACTACAATTAACCTTTTTTCCTCAATGAGGTTAAGCTAGTCAAGTCTGGCTTGAACCCATTCTGCTTCTTCTAATTGGGTTTCCATCAATACTCGCAAGGATGGGATCTCTACTTCAAAAGGGAGTACTGCTTCCATTCCATATACCAGAGAGAAGGGTGTTGCCCAAGTTGAAGTATGTATTGACGTACAATATCCATGCAAAGCAAAAGGAAGCATCTCATGCCAATCCTTATACATGACCAACATCTTTTATATAATCTTCTTTATATTTTTATTAGCAGCCTCAATTGCCCCATTCATCTTTAGATAGTAAGGGGAAGGTTCTCAATCATCCTCATTATCATCTTCCATATTATCAACAGAGTGTTCAAAATTAGGAATATCGACATTAATATTTTTAAAACATTCATCATCATATTTGCATCATTTAAGTTTATAAAACGAATAAATAAAATAAAAACGATCAAAAACAAATTATAAATGTTTTGTATTGTCACACTAAGCATAAAAAAAAGTAAGTCATCTCGTAAAGTCCCTCCAGGTAAAGCAAAAGGATAAACTAAAAGAATTACATTTTCTTCAAATTAAACATCACGGATAATTCGTTATCTCTCAATTATTCAACTATATGTCTGGAGGACAGAACCGCACAAAGTCTAAGGTTTCCAAACCATTTCCATCCTCGATGGTGATATCTGACAAGCATTAATCCATTTAACATCGCAGAAGCTCTCTTTGATGTCACTGATGCAAATCTTCCCTTTCTTTCGTTCTCGTCCTTCTATGCGAGCTAGGCCTAGCTCATTCTTTTCTTCTACCAGCCTCCTCTTGTCCTCTTTGTCCCCACAACATACTTGCACGAAGTTCTTGTCGATCAAATTTTGTAGAAAATTTTCGAACTTTTTGCACGCCTCGATGGAATGTTCAGCACCTAGATGGAACCCGCATGCATCCCTTAAGTTATATTCACCTTCCAATAATCCTACTGTTAGTAGTGCCTCAAAAATAAACTTTCGCGAACTCTTAATTTCACTCACATTCTTCACCAACTGGCGTCCCTCGAGATCAATAGCATTTATTGAAGCATTATCATGCCCAGAGAGGGGATTGGCCTTAATGTTGGGTTTATTCTCTTGAAATTTTAACCACCATGAGTCGATTAAAGCTTGCACTTTGTGTTTGTAAGACAAACATTTCTCAGTAGAGTGACCAATGGCTCCCCCGTGATAATCACATGTGGCATTTACATCAAAATACTTAGGGTATGGTGGCTCCAAAGGCTTCATCGGGCATATAGCTACCAAAGCATTACGGAGTAGATCCGGCAATAACTCCGTGTAAGTCACAGGAATAGGAGTGAAACGAATATAATTATTTTCTTGATTCCTTCTAGGACTAGTGATTTGCCCCAAAGATTGGTTGTGATTTGTGTTAACCTCAGTTTTCCAAGTGTTATTGTGTTCTGATTGATAGGATCCATGTTGTGGAGATTGTGCTTGGTAAGCAAGAGTCTAATTTTCCCACTTAGGTATTGTTGATGCTGCGTGCACCTCTACTTCAGTCTTCTTCCCAAGACTAAAATTAGGCTTTTTAGGAGTTGTAGTCGCTAGTGGGCTATATACAATTTTTCCATTTTTCAACCCAATCTCTATCCTTTCACCTATGATGATGATATCAACGAAAATTGAAGATACATTCCCTACCATGTGTTCATAGAATGGTGGTTGTAACGTGCTCACAAACATTGCCACCATTTCCTTATCATGAAGAGGAGGTTCCACTTGAGAAGCAAGCTCTCTCCATCGTTGTGCAAACTCCTTAAATGATTCAGCATCCTTTTTGGCCATGTTTTGCAATTGCAATTGCAATCGATCTGGCGCAATATCCATGTTATACTTGTACTATTTTAAAAAAGCATCTACCAAATTCATCCAACAGCGAATGCGAGACGCCTCCAAGTGGGTATACCAACTCAATGCTGCCCCAGCCAAACTGTCTTGGAAGAAGTGGATTAGCAATTTGTCATCATAAGCATAGGCAGCCATCTTTCGACAATACATGGTTAGA
>Ga0214545_1012672_pt1 | contig 10874 bp, 18 predicted proteins | sample CNSS4metaG_FD_160064 | JGI IMG/M metagenome (GOLD analysis project Ga0214545, IMG submission 160064) | Root nodule microbial communities from cowpea collected in UCLA plant growth center, Los Angeles, California, USA - CNSS4 | ecosystem: Host-associated > Plants > Roots > Nodule | place: USA...
AGATGTTTAGCACAATAAATAATAAAAGTATTCAGTTTTAATATAACAAGAAACAAATAATTTGATTATAAAGTTTTTAACTAATTTTGTTAATTTTGTTTTAAATCAATCCATTATTAAAATAATTAATCACGTATTTAGTTTTTTTTAGTAATTTTCACCTCTACAAATATTAACATTAATATTTTAATCATTAGAAATTTTAAATTTTACAAAATAAATACTACAAGTTAAATGCTGCCTTTCAAGATTAATTACATAATAAATTAAAGTTAATTAAATTTAATAGTAATCTCATACATACGACAACTATTAGATAGACTTATTTATTTCAATCATTAACAGAATTTAAATAATATATATTTATACATTTATGCTTGTGCTGCTTCAGTGAATATCTACCCAAGAATATTATAAAAGAATAGTCACTCTTGTAAAACGCGTTTTGTTGAGTGAAATAGAACAACGTGTGGGGGAAGTTAAGATGAAACTGCATATATAACAGCCATAGCAGAAGCAATGAATCATGTAGCTTGTGTTGGTTGTGGTTGATTCGTGCTAAGTGCGAATCATGGAGGGCATGCGATTGGTTTCGATAGTAGCGAAAGGTGTGGGAATTGCGTTGGCTGAGTTTGTAAAAGCCATAGAAGAAGCAATGAAGAATAATCCCTCCATGTTCAAGAAGAAGAAAAGCTTCGATTTGGTGACCCTGGAATTAACCCTAAAGTCGATAGAACCTGCGATCAGAGACATGGAACGTCTCAACCAGGAGATGGGACGCTCAAAGGAGGAGCTGGAATCACTGATAACCAAGATGGAAGAGGGAACCAATCTTTTGAAGGAGTCTTCCAATGTCCGCTGGACTTCCAAATCTCGTTACATGGCTGAACTGCACGCATTTGATGAATCCTTTCGTAAGCTTCTCGACACCATCTTAAAAGTTCAGACTGCAAGAGATCAAAAGGAGAGGCTCCACTTGGAGCATAAAAAGGTACACATCAATTACTGTCTCTTGTTGTTTCCATTACTACTCTCTGGATTATTCTCAGATCGTAATCAAATTTTTTAATTAACTATATTTGAATCAGCTTCACTTATAGCAACTATACCAGAGATCGGAAACTATATGTGACTTTCACTTTGTTGTTGTTTGATTTAGGTTTCCGGAGGTGGCTCATGTGTTTTGGCAGCAAATGAGGGGATGGATGAAAGAAAGACATGTTTTACACATTTGAAAACTTCTTAATTCTAAATTCAGTATAAAATAGAAATTAAATATAAAATTAAAGATTTGAGATATCTGATTTTTAATGTTTTCTTTTTGCTATATGTTGCATTGTAGCGTTGATCATAAATTCTTGGTTTCACGTATTCTTATTTTTGTGATATTTGTATAAAAGAAATATCCTTGTCCACATATATTGGTCGTGCTTGTGGTTGAGCAAGACCGTTTTCCTTGCCCCGTTGACTTGACTATAACAATAAGAGAGAGGTTGTACTGCATTACCTACATTTCAGTGTGTAAAAGGTAGTTAAGTTTTTTCCTGAAGAGAGAAAATTTTGTAAATTATTTTGTAGTTTTCATGCAATAATATTTTATTGTAGAAAATTATTATAAGATCTTAAGATTCATGATTTTCACATGTTCACGTACATAATCACACATTCATGCACATAAATCAAAATAGGATATTAACCTTGATTCATGAGAGATCCAATAATAATGTATTATTCAATCTTTGTTATTTAACCTCCTTTTCCCAATCTATTTCTCAATCTATCTTGATGTCATAACATTATGTGATTTAATACATAAACATAATGCACATTAAAGGATCTTACATGAATTGGTTCAATCATTATTCACAATCAAATATATAGAAATAATAAGATTCATGGTGGTCACACATCATTCACTCGACAAGATTCCTTCCATGTACTACTATATCATCCATTTCTCCTTATATGACTTTAGAATGAGAAATCCTTAATGAGTTCAAACATCATGTCATTTTTTTAATAATAATAACATAACATAATTTATTTTCTTCATCATAATTTGCATGCACAAACATAAAGAAGAAAACACAACTTTCAGAAACTTGTACATTAAAAAGCTCAAAGTGTCACATAAACATTGATAACTTTAACATTCACTAGTAGACATAATGTCAATATTCTTTACATGACCAACATACAATTTGGGTGGTAACCCTTTTGTCAAAGAGTTAGCAATCATAAGATTTGTGCTAATATGTTCTATTGACAGTTTACGTTTCTGAACTTCTTTTTCAAAGGCAAAGTATTTCAATTCCATAAGCTTAACACCTCTAGAATACATGTCATTCTTAAAAAAGAAGACTGTTGCGGAATTATCACAATAAATTTTCAGCGGCTTGACAATATTGTCGACTATTTCAAGTCCTGAAATAAAGTTTCGCAACCAATTAGCCTGAACTGTGACCTCAAAGCATGCCACAAATTCATCTTCCATGGTGGATGCAACAATGACAAACTGCTTCACACTTCCAATGAAATTGTTCCCCTGGCTAAAAGATACACATAATTAAATGTAGACTTTCTTGTATCCATACAACCGACAAAGTCTGAATTTGTATAACCTATTACCTCGAGATGATAAGATTTTCTATAAGTAAGCATGTAATTATTTGTTCCTTGTAGGTATCTTTAAAACTTTCTTTGCAGCTTTCCAATGCTCCAGTCCTGGATTACTCTAGTATCTACCAAGCATACCAACTACAAAACTAATATCTGACCTCATACATGTTTGAGCATACATCAAACTCCCAACAACAAATGCATAAGGGATATCTTCCATTTGTTTCTGTTCCAAATCATTCTTTGGACATTGTATGACTAAACTTGTCTCCTTTCTGTATTGGAACGGGAGATGCTGAATATTTATCTATTCTGAATCTTTCTAAAACTTTATTAATATATGGTTCTAAGGCAAACCTAATAGTCCTTGTGATCTATCACAAAATATTTCTATTTCTATCACATAGTATGCCTTACCCATATCTTTCATTTCAAAGTTATTAGAGAGAAACCTCTTAGTCTCACTTAATAAACCAAGATCATTAGTCACAAGCAAGATATCTTCAACATACATAATCTGTAATATAAACTTGCTCTCACTGACCTTCAGATATATACACTGATAAACAATGTTTTTCTTAAATCCAAAGGACACAATGATATCATTGAACTTAAGATACCATTGTTGAGAAGCTTGCTTAAGTTCGTATATTGATCTCTTAAGTTTACACACCTTGTGTTCCTTTCCTTCTCTAGTGAACCCCACTGGTTGGCCCATATAAACATCCCCTTCTAAATCCTCATTCAGAAATGAAAATTTAACATCCATTTGATGCAACTCAAGATCATAATGAACTACTAATGCCATGATAATTCTAAAAGAATCATTCCTAGAAACAGGCGAAAATGTTTCCTTATAATCAATATCATCTTTCTGAGTAAAACCTTTCGCAACAAGTCGGGCCTTGTAACGTTCGATATTACCTTGAGAGTCACGCTTAGTCTTAAAGACCATTTACACCCAACTCTCTTGCATCATTCAGGAAATTTCAATAGGTCCCATATGTCATTCTGTGTCACTGATTTAAGCTCATCTTCATGGCATCTAACCACTTATCAAAATTATCATCATTAATGGCTTCTGAAAATGAAACTAGATCATTATCAATACTTAAGTCATTTTCTTACTTTTGTAGATAAACCATATACTCATTCAAAATAGCAAATTTTCTATCTCTATGAGATCTTCTTAATACTACTTCTTGTGGTTGTTCTACTACTAACTCATTGTTGACCTCATGATCATTAATTTGTTGTTCTTTTTTATTGTTGTAAGTTTCTACAACATAGGGAACAATAAGTCTTGAAGAAGGAATACTAGCTACAGGAATTTGTACTCTAACTTCCTTAATCTCCACACTTTGTGAAGCTTTACTCTCATTGGTTTCATCATTCTCAATGAACCGAACATTTCCAGTTTGAACGATTCTTGTATTATGGGTAGGACAGTAAACATATACCCTTTTGATTTTTTTGGACAACTAATGAAATATCCACTGATTGTTCCTTCACCCAATTTCTTTTTTTGTAAATTGTATATTCTTACTTTTGCCTAACAACCCCAAACATGCAGGTGTCTCAAAATGGGTTTCCTACTCGTCCAGAACTCAAAAGGAGTCATTTTGAACAACTTTACTAGGAACCCTGTTCAACAAATACATGGCAATCTTTAAAGCATACATCCACAACGATACAAGTAAACATGAATTACATAACATACTCCTAACCATATCCATTAAGGTTCGATTACACATTTCTGATACACCATTTTGTTGTGGTGTGCCTAGCATTGTGTATTGAGCACAAATACCACGTTTCTCAAGGAACTTAGCGAACGGACTAGGGTGTTGTTCACTTTCATCATATCTTCCATAATACTCACCACCTCTATCTAACCTTACGATTTTCACCTTTTTGTCCAATTGCCTTTCCACTTCATTTCACTAGTGCAGATTTGACATTTTACTTCGCCTTATAGGCCTCGGTTACAGCTGAACCGAAGCCTATAAGGAGGCGGTGGCATTTTTGCAATTTCGTCAGGCTTTTGGCCTCGGGTCTTTAAGGACCGAGGCAATAAAGGGGGCTTTAGGCCTCGGTTACAAATGAACCGAAGCATATAAGGCAGCCCAGTTTTCAAATTTTCAAAAATGCCACCAGCATCAGGCTTTTGGCCTCGGTTCTTTAAAGACCGAGGCAGTAAAGGGCGCTTTTGGCCTCGGTTATTAATTGAACCGAGGCCATAAAGTCAGCATCAGGCTTTTGGCCTCGGTTCTTTAAGGACCGAGGCAGTAAAGGGGGCTTTTGGCCTCGGTTATTAATTGAACCGAGGCCATAAAGTCTGTTAAAATTCCCAATTCGCGAACCCTAACTACTATTCATCGTCTCCCAAACTCTCTTCTCTCTGCGCGAATTTCTTCGCTCTACCACCACCATCACGCTCCGCCTCCGTCGCCGACCAGCATCTGCCATCAATAGTCGTGCGTCGTCGCCTCCGTCGCGCTGTCCAGGTTCACCGATTGCAAATCACCTCCCGATGCGGGTCAGTTCGAAAACTCTGCGCGAACTTCGCTGCCACCACCACCACCGCAGCTGCACCATTCACGGACCTCACAATGCATTGTGTTCTCTGCAACAGAACCAGTGACAACCATGGCAACACCTCGCACCACCGTGACCTGCCATCAGCACCTGCAATGAAACCAGCGCATCCTCACACAACACCACCATGGGAGCGCGAGTCATCTTCACCAGACGTGCAATTTCGCACCACACAGATCCATGCGAAACAGCAGAAACCACTACAACAACGCGTCATCATCACCACTGCAACGGTGAGCGAGAATGAGCCAGAACAGCAGCAGAAGCCATAGCCACCACTGCGAAGACGAAACAGATGCTATGGCTTCGGTTCTTTCAGACCCGAGGCAGAAAACAGACGATATGGACTCGGGTGATAACCGAGGCCAAAAGGAGGTGCCTTTTGGCCTCGCCCCAATATGCCTCGGTTCTAAAACCGAGGCAGAATCACGAAAGTAACCGGGGCCAAAAGCCCTCACTGCACTAGTGTATGGATTGTATGTATACTGCTTGGGGTTCTTTGGAATTTGTTTCAAAGTGCCCAAAACCAGTAGTAGTGACGCTACTGGTGTGGTGCCTAGTGGCTTGGGGTGTGCTGCTTGGTAGTTTCGGGTGGGCTGCCAGGTGATAAGGGAAAACCAGAGAAGCTTGGAATGCATGGCGCCTGGCAGAAAATGTGATCGCGCCAGGCAGAAAAGATCTGGTAGAGGCTTTGGAAAGTGTATGGCGCCGAACGGCGTAAGGTGTCCGTCAGGCGATCTATAAGCCTTTTGCGCCTAGTGACTCGTGTGGAGCGCCAGACGATTTTTGATGAAGCAGACATTGTGTTTTGCTTGCTTTGGATGCACATGGTCTACGAGGCGTTGGGCAATATCTCAAGGGTCAGATGCTGGAGTATTCCTGGAGTTGTGGCTTAGGATGGAGGGTAATACGAGCATTCTTTGAGTTGTGGCTCAGAATAGCGAGTGTTCCTGCATGTGTTCTACAAGTGGTGGCTTGTAGGTTGGATAACAACGATAGCTTGAGATTATCAACGAAAGACATAAAACATGGATTACATGGTTGTGGCTATGTGTGATGAGACCAAAGGATGGAGTTCCTTTAATGTGTGTTTGTTGTTGTATAAATTGTTGCATATGTTTATATTCCTTTAGCTCACCCTATCTGCTTGTGTTTGGCGATGATCGTGTACGCGGTACACAGGAGCAGATGACATTGTAGGTGGTTCTGGTGGAGCGTAGAGCTGGAGCGGGGCTAGACTTGGGAGAAGGATTTTCTTAGAGTTTTATATTGTTTTTATGATTTCAAATAAATTGTAAACATGGATATTACTAGACTTTTGGACAATTATAATAGTATTTATTATCATGGATTTTTGGATTATCGTTGAGGTAATAAAAGTTTTAAAATTTCCCGCGTTTTGGGAAAATGATATTTCAGTAAATGCAATTTAATTATATTTCTCTATTTTAATATTTAAATCCATAATATCTGGTCGGGATGTTACACCACGTTCATGTTGTATAATTCTTCAGAAATCCATCGCACAAAAGGTGTTCTCTAATTTTGGCAACATCCAATCTTCTCCAATTCAAACAATTCACAAAAGAACACTCATCCTTACTTTATTTTTAGTACCAACATTAAGTTGAGCGAATTGTATAAACTCTTCCACCCCTTTCTCGTAATCATCACTTATATGTGGTAAATTAATCCAACCTCAATCCATATTTATGTTCTATAGATACGTGATCAAAATTAGTTTTGTATCAATGCATGCAAATCTCACTTTTTCTCATAAAAGGTTTGACCATATCATTTGAGAGGATTCACTTTTATTATAATTGAATAGTATATAAATTGCAATCAACATGTTTTACAAAATTTTGGTAGCATTTCATCTTGATCTTCAAATGACACAAAATGAAAGTGATGAAACAATCTTCACAATCAAATATGCATCTGAAGATCAAAACAAAGTGTAATAAACCAAAATTGAGTCAAATATATGAAATTTAGATTATAATTTATATTAATCAACTAATAAAACGTGATTACTCTTCTCAAACTGTCCCACCAAAGAATTCAAGATTCAAAATAATTATGTTTAATAAAACCTTTAATAAATTTAAATAAAAATTACGTTATTTAAAATTGGAGAAGTACTAAACAAATCAATGTATTAAATAGACACCTTCAGCTTCAATCTCAACATGTTTAACAGATCAAATATTTCTAATATTTATAATGATTCTCATATTTCAAACTACAAAATAAAACACAATTTAAATTTTATCTAATAATAGACAAATAATGAATACTAATATGCATGCCACATTCAATACAATAATTTAAGAAAAAAATCATTTAGTAATAAGAAATTTAATATTTAACATCATATTTGATGAGCATATAATATATAGGTATATTCATGCATTAGTTTAGGGAATTTTTATTCATTTGTGCATTATTGGACTCATTTAATCATGCATTATCTAGTTTCGGATCATACATTTGGATTGGTGCGTTGTTTGTGTAAACAGGTCTGAAGGGAGTAAGTTAGACACAAAATAGCATGTTCCACAAGTGCCTGGTGGAGTCTTCCACAACTTATGGATTTGGCTTCAAAGATGCGAGTTTCAAAACAGTTTGTTCCATAGGTGCCTGGTGGATTTTTCCACGACCTATGGTTTTTTTGTAGGGAATTGGAGGATAAAAAATTGTGTGTTCCACAAGTGCCTGGTGGGTTTTTCCACGACCTATGGAGTTTGCTTCAGAAGATCTGTGCAAAATAGAGTGTTCCATAGGTGGCCTGTGGATTTTTCCACAACCTATGGATTTTCTAGCGAGAAACTTAAAGATTACATGGACTGACAAAGACTTAAAAGGAAAAGAAAATATAAAGAGGAGAGATAGGGGGAAACGGTTAGAGGAGAGAGAAAATTATCTCAGCAAAGGAGAGAATGTAGGGAAAAGATAAAAGGGAGGCGTTCATGTAAAAAAACTTCTTCTTCTTCCTCTCTATTTTCGTCTGGTTTTTTGGCTACTGTTTAGAGTTTTGATTTTCATTATGCAGAACTAATTTCTTTTTGTTGGAGGATTGATGTAATGTTAGGTTTACAGAGGGGGTTTCATTGGGGAGATACAACACTAATGAGATTTGAGCCCAACCATATAAGGCACTAACACCACTCTCAACCCAAAACCTTAAGGCAATGGGTTTATGGGTCTTTATTCTTATAGTGCTCTACTTTCTCAATTATGGTCAATGTGGGACTTAGACTCACACTTGGATTCCTAACAATCTCCCCCTCAAGGGTTAGTTCCGTCAACCACATTGGTACACTCTCCCTCTATCGGAAGCATTCCCAACCATGAGTACTCCTTTTTCTGCCCTTTTCTGTACCGTCATTTTTCTTAATGGGACACGCTTACCTGGAACCCTTACCTGGGACCCTTGCCAAGAAGACTTTCGATACTAGGACCATACTGCACTCGTCTGAGCCGGTTTTAACCATCGGCTCTGATACCACTTCTTAGGAACAAGATAATAAAGGAAAGAATAAAGGAGAGAAAATAGACACAGAGAATTTAAGTGAGTTTCTTCTTTCTCTGTCTGAGAAGATTGCCTTTTTGAGAACTTTAAGTGAGTTCCCAAAGGTGTATTCCTGGTTTTAGCATTTCCAACATTGAACCTGTTAAGCAATTTTCTATATATTTTTCCTGAGATAAGTTCAGAATACCTTCAGATCTATCCCTGAAAATTCTCATACCAAGAATTTGCTTGGCTGGACAAGGATCATTCATTTCAAAATTTTCTGACAATTGTTTCTTCAACCTGTCAATTTCTGCCATATTAGTACTAGCAATCAACATGTCATCAAGATACAAGGCAAGAATAATATAGCTGTTAACATATTTCTTCACGTAACAACAATGATCTTCTTCACATCTGTGAAATCCTGAGTTTCTCATGAACTCATTAAACTTCTTGTACCATTGTCTCGGTGCTTGTTTCAACCCATACAAACTTTTATGAAGCTTTCATACAAGATTCTTTTTGCCTTGTACTTCAAAACCTTTTGGTTGTGACATAAATATTTCTTCTTCAAGATCTCCATGTAGAAATGCAGTTTTCACATCTAACTCCTCCAGATGAAGATTTTCTACAGCTACTATACTCAAGATAACTTTGATGGTAGTCATCTTAACAACAGGAGAGAAAATTTCTGTGAAGTCAATTCCTTGTCTCTGTTGGAACCCTTTCACTACGAGTTTGGCCTTATATTGTTTGCTGCCATCTGGTTCTTCTTTTAACCGATAGACCCACCTGTTTTGCAAAACCTTCTTTCCTTCTAGAAGCTTGGTTAAAGACCATATCTTATTCTTCTGAAGAGACTTTATCTCATCTTCCATCGCTAGCTCCCACTTAATAGATTCATCTCCCTACATAGCCTCAGCAAAATGCTCTGGCTCACCAGCATTAGTCAACAACAAGTAATGCAATGAAGGAGAGTACCGTTGTGGTGCTACAATTGTTCTGCAAGACCTTCTAGTCGGTAATTCAGGAGTTACTAACTCTACTATCTGTTCAGGTTCTGACCCAGACTCTGACTCAAGCTCTGACTCAAGCTCTACTTCTGTATTCTGCCTTTTGTTGACTACATCACTTTCTGAAATTTCTTCTAATGATACCTGCTCTGGCTGTTTATTTGCATTTTCAAATTCTGCAGTCCTGTCCTTATAGAACATGTTTTCATTAAAAGTAACATTTCTACTTTTGATGATTTTCTTGTTTTGGTCATCCCAAAACCTGTAGTCATACATGTCAGATCCATAGCCAATGAAATAGCATCGATTTGCCTTAAGGTCCAATTTATCTCTACTATTAGAGTTCAACAAAATATATGAAGCACAACAAAAAACTTTCAGATGTGAAAGGTTTACCACATTTCCAGACCATACTTGTTCAGGTAACTGATAGCCTAAAGGAACTGATGGTCCTCTGTTTATGAGATAGGCTGTTGTGCTTATTGCATCTGCCTAATATACCTTGGGTAATCCTCACTGGATTCTCATACATCTTTCTCTCTCATTCAAGGTTCTGTTCATTCTTTCTGCCACACCGTTTTGTTCTGGTGTTCCTGGAACCGTCTTGATCATTCTGATCCCGTTCTCTGAACAAAACTCCTTGAATTGACTACTGTCATATTCTCCACCATTATCAGACTTCAAACATTTACTCTTTAAACCTGTTTGAGTCTCAACCCCCTGTTTCCACCTTTTAAACACAGAAAACACATCAGATTTATTTTTAAGAAAATAAACCTATACCTTTCTTGTAGAGTCATCAATGAAGGTTACATAATACTGTGAACCTCCAAGAGATTTCACTAGAGCTGGCCCCCAAACATCTGTATGCACTAGTGCTAGTCTTTCAACTTTAGACGACTTACTTGTTTTGGAGAAGCTAACCTTTTTCTGCTTTCCAAAGATACAATGTTCGCAAGGTCCAACATCAACATGCTTCAAGTTAGGTATTTTACCTTTTGAGACCATGAGCTTCATTCCTTTCTCACTCATATGCCCAAGCCTCTGATGCCACAAAGAGGAACTGTTGCCAACTTCTGCAACTGATATCATATCCTCATCTGCAATCATGTAAAGAGATCCTCGCT
>Ga0214545_1012676_pt1 | contig 10869 bp, 4 predicted proteins | sample CNSS4metaG_FD_160064 | JGI IMG/M metagenome (GOLD analysis project Ga0214545, IMG submission 160064) | Root nodule microbial communities from cowpea collected in UCLA plant growth center, Los Angeles, California, USA - CNSS4 | ecosystem: Host-associated > Plants > Roots > Nodule | place: USA...
TATAAATATTATATATATATATATATATATATATATATATATATATATATATATATATATATTATTTGCTTTTTAAAAACAAACATGGTCCAAAGGAAGTAAAACCATACTCTACAATGAATTTGGAAGACCCATTAATTTAATAAAAAGTGTACTTGGACTATCATGGATCGGTTCGAGTTGCCATGGATCGAATTCACTCTCACATTTCCTCATAGATTGGTTCCGCCCTCATGGGATCGGATCCCTCTTCATCTTATTCCATCAACCGCACACATGCTCATGAAGAAAACATATTTAATTTGAGGGTAAAAATGTATTTAAACAAGTATCCATCTCAAATTACCTCAACTTAATCAGGACTGCAAAATCAGTAGATTTCGCAAATCGTCACATTTTCTTACTCTCCAATCCACTTAAACAAACGCAAATATGACCTTTAATCCATAGTTGTCATTCTCTATGAATAATTACTTTCCTTCAAGTGAACAAAGCCTAAAAGTCTCTTACTAATACGGACTTGAAAATTGATTACAAACTTTTATATATTATCATTTATCACCCAACTTGGTACTCAAAGTAATTTTTTATTATTTTTTATTTTTTTAATATAAAATACTACTACTTTTCATATTAAATATTTTTTATTTTCTTACGGTTACTTTTAACTTTATAATGAAAGCTATTTGAATATGATTACAAAAACGTTCACTAAAATTTACATAATTTATGATCATTTTATGTATGATAAAATAGTTTCACACCCCGTACATATACATACTTTTGGTTAAAATATTTTTGATACCAATTTTCATCGAGTTTTGTCAAATCAGTCTCAATTTTGTTTTTATTCTCAAATAAACCTAGTTTTCATCAATTGTGTTTAATTTGATTTTTTTAACATTTTAAATAATTAACGATCATGAATAATGACAGTCACGTTTCACTTCCTAATATTTTTGTTTTTTGTTTTAATTTTTTTTAATTTTTTTAATGTATTTAGTATATTAAAATTTTTACAGGACCGTATAGACAGTTTATCCTCTTAATACTACAGAACATATATATTTTAATTTTATTTTCAAAATAATATTATCGTTTATGCATATTTTGAGAATTGAAGTGAATTTTCATTTAATTTAAGAATTTGAAATAAAATGATTTTGTTTTAATATCACAAAATAGCAATAATGGACTCATGAATTCACATTTTACTTAGTTCTATAAATGAAAAAAATAATTAAGGAGGCACATGTCAAAATGTTGAATTTGTTCAGATGAATATCTTGAAATAAATAACCTAAGTTTTATTAATGAAAATCATGCAAGTATATTATTATCATAATACATAGCAAAAAAATGTGTAAAAGAAATTGAATTTGAAAATTTTTATCCAACAAAAATCTGATATGATATGATCGCCGCCTGTAATTGTTCCAATAATCAATATCACCAAACGTATCATATAGAACTCTCACACACCCAAATGAAAATAATATGATAACTGAAACCCAAAAATCGAAACAAAATACAATCAAGCACCAGTCAACGAAATTTTATAAACATTAAGGCCATGTTATTCTGTGAGACTCAAACAGCGAAATTAAGCATCACTAACAACTAAAACACATATAAGTCATAATTTTAATGGAGTCAAATAGTGAGAATAAGGTTATTGAATTTATTCAACAACCACGATGATGTAGAGTTAGAGAATTAGACGATGACACCATGATAGAGACCACACAAGAACATTTTCACTTTCTGATTTGAACTACATTCTCATCAGGAAAATCATTTGAAAGCCTCCCATCCGTCAAGTAAATCTTTCTTTTAATTTGGATTTCGATAAGAAAAGAGAGGAAGTGGTTTGGTTCAATCTAACACTGCACTCTAACACAAATATACAATGTGCAAGACCAACTATGATTACCAAATCTAACACAAGGTTGATGAAAGGTGTTGATAAAATGTGGCTGAATACTTGAAGAAATAAACCATCTAATTCAGACTTCAACACTGCAGCTGTCGTTCAAGTAAATAACACCAGAAATTCCCTATCCTCTTTTAAGCTATAGGAAGTAATGCATTATGATAATGACGTTGACAATCATAAATTGGAAACACAAATCCACAATTCACAGCCCAAGAACAAAGAATACGAGCTCAAACTGAAAACCCACAAATCGAAAATCAATATACAACAAACGGTGAATCCCAAGAACAAAAGAATACGAAGCTTAAATTGAAAACTCACAGATCGATAATAAAAGAAAGAACAAACACTAAACTGGAAAACCAAGAAAGCACAAACGGAGTGAAGAAAAACCGACATTGGAAAGCTACCTTCCAGTCAATGGCATGGAAGAAACCCATGAAGTTATCATAAGCGGGGCTAAAGCCAAAACGAATATCTGAGGAGAACATCTGAACAAGATCTGCCATAAGCTCCATGTGCTCCTCCATACCAGATTTTAGTTCCTCCATTCTTCTAACATTCTAAAGTTTTCTCTCACAAAACAATGCAGTACACAGATTCAACTTCTGTTTATACACCGCAAGAGATTTTCTTATGCCGGAACCTTCACTACGTCAGAAAAAATGAAATGATGTTTTTTTTTTCTTTCTCGAACCATTCTTTTTGGGCCTTTTATTGGATTGGGCTTTTGCTTCATACCCTTTTCCCGCACCTTCCATCTTTCTTAAATGACTAAAATAACCTTTTTAAGAAAAAATTTATTGCACAAACATCTCTCTACCCTACAAATTCTTTTGAATCATTAGTTTTTATTCAACTTAATATGGCTAAAATTTGTTCTGCATCATGGTAAAATTTTTAAAATTTTTAATTTATTTTTAAAATTCTAGTTATTTTTTGTCCTTTTAAAATTTAAACATACTTCTTTTAGATTCTTCTAAAATTTAATATTTGTTATGTTAGTGTTAAAATAAGAAAGATAGATATCGCGGATGAGACTCTTAATTAACATCAATTATAAGTTTTCTTCTCCAACATCATCACCAAAATTTATTCAAACAGAGAACAACATCAAACAGCTCTAACCAAAAGTTACACAAATACAAACACCATATGAAATCAGAACATGTATGCAACAACTAAAACAATCATATTTTTCAGCTTATTCCTTACATAACATTTTGTCCAAGTTTAGAAGCTCGAACTTTGCAAGAGGGATGTGTGGTCTTCAAGATGCTGAAAAATAACAAAACAAATGTGAATATCCCAAATGTATAAATGAATATTTATTTTAATTGATTAATTAATTTAGCTCAATGAATTACATTCTGTTTTACAGAAAATGGAATAACTTAATATTGACGAAATTGAAATTTCATAACAAATCTTAATAAAATATATATTTTTATTTTATCAAATTAAAAATGTTCTATTTTCCATGCTTTACAATTTTTTAGTATAGATGTATTATCCTTATAAATTAGCGATATCACATTTATTGTTTTTAAGAATTTAAAAGTAATACAAATATTTGCAGAACAAAAAATCAACGTTTGTAATTTTGTAATTATGAAAAAAAAAATTATCTTCAAATAACAAAAATATATTTATAATTTCAGAACACTTAGAAAATACTAGTTTTTAGATATATGAAAAATATATTTATAATTTATAAAAAAAAAACATTTTACCCAAAATTATTTTGTGAGGTAAAATGTACTATGTTTAGGCTTTCGTATGGACTGATCTTCATCTCAATATTAATTACACAAAAATAATTAGATTTTATGGGTTTTAAAAGATATTTGACATTAGAAACTATCTACAAAGTTGAAACTAATAAGATTTGGAGATCGAATATAATTTATGTGGATAACTTGACCACTTTAAAACATGTACCTATTCGGCCAAAAAATATATCTAAGAGCATGGCTTAACAAGAACATTTAATATTATTGGCCTAAAGTGATTAAATAATATTAAAAGATATATTTGTTGATTCAGTACTATATATTATCGGAATATATGATCAAATTTTGATAATTTGATTATATGATAATGATATCATTTTATGTCATATATGAACAAAATATATGGCTAATTTGATTAAATAGTATATTGATGTTATTTTCATGTTGATATATCGTTAGTACCATAAGTTTTTATTATCTTTTGTTTTATAACATATTTTATAGGACCCATAAATCATATAAATACACATGGTATATCCAGGGGTAGAGTCTCGTTCTCATACTCATCATATATATCCCAAAATTCATTTACTGACTTAGCATTAGAGATTCTTTTGTAAAGGATCTTCACCCTTTGGACAACGAGAGATTCAATTCCAACCACCAAGAGCATTCAAGCCACCGCTTAGATGTTGTCACCTGTTTAAAGGTCCATGCTACGGATCTTGATATGAGGACCTAGAAAATATTATTTTAGAATTGATAGTGGTTTCAAAATAGTGAAACTCAGTTATTTTAATACTAAAAGAATTTATATAAATAGGAAGTTTTATAAACGAGATTCATTATTTTAAAAAACATAATTTCTTTAGAAACCACTTTTCTAGAGTTCTCTAACTTCTCTCTAGGATTTCTCACCCTTCGTTCGTTTGATTCAAGATTCGAGGTCGTAACAATCTCTCTAGTTTTCTAGAGTTCTCTAACTTCTCTCTAGGATTTCTCACCCTTCGTTCGTCTGATTGAAGATTCAAAGTTGTAAGAGCGATCTTCACGGCGAGCTCTTCATTTTGGACTGATTTTTTTCTTCGACCGACTAAGTCGTTTATTTTTCCCTTTTTGTATGACCAATTTGTTTTCGTCTAACATATGAAATTTTCTTGCTTGCATGTGCTATTTGAATCATCAATATGACTCTTTGTTGATCAATGATCCTTATGGTATGTATTGATCATTTTTGTGATGTCTTTATGTGTAGATAGAACATCTTATGGAGTGGAAGGTGTTTTAGACAGTTAGAGTTGTTAAGGGTTGTTTTCACAAATGAAGGAAACTAATTATACTTTTTTTAAGTTAAACCTCTTGGTTAATTATATGTATCTATGTAGAATGTGATATGGACTTTGATTTAATCTGTTTTAGATGTGTGTTATTCATATCTATGTGATATATTGAAAACATAAGTTGGTTTGTCCATGAGTCATAATGCCTTTGGGAGATTTTTTAATTTAGTAGTATGGCCCGTGTTGAGTTAAAAGCATGAAATTTCAAGTGTTTGAAAGTTTACTAACTGGGGATTAATTCAAGAAGAGTCAAATTGCACAATCAAAGCTCAAAAAGGAAGTTTTAGGTATTGATACATCTCGGGTGCCACTAAGATAGTGGCCACTAAATTGGGGGTGTTGGGCGCCATTTTTGTATCGTCGAATGCACTTAAATCAATGGGTTCTAGGAGGTTGCAGCATCGGGTGCTACTTTTCTAGCGTCAGGCACCATCTTGTTTTTCTAGTCTAGGTCATCTTTGGAGAAATGGGATTTCTACTTTGTTAATGGTTAGATTGAGCTAAAATTTTGACAATAGGTCCTAAACATATGAATCTTTAATTTGACAGTTGGGATCTTTGATTTGAGGTTTGTGGTTAGATAAATTTTGTTCACTGTTTTGTTGTACTTAATGGAAAATAATTTAATGTTTCCTTTGAGTTAAATGATATTTGGTGAGTTTGGAGGGAATTCAAATATCTTTAATTGAATGTTTAGCCTTGAATAAATTATTGTGCGATGTACGTAGGTATACGAATGAATGGTAATGATATAGATTATTGAATGTGATGTTATGAAGATAGAAATGGTAATGTATAGTGATTTCTCCAGGGAGAGAATCCTATCATGTGTGATTCACTAGGGTGTGTCTTGAGGTAAGAACTACTCCATTTTGTGTAGCTATCTTGAACTCTACTATTCATTCATACTCATGTAGAGGAGAATGATTAGGTGGTGAGAGCGACATGAGATCTTGTCATAAGGACGACTCCAAGGTTATTATGATTGTGCCATGGACTAACCTTATGTGTGGTAGCTCGGTACAACAACTCGGTATATCATTGCATTCCATCACAAGTGCAAGGCTTCGCAAGTCTGACTCAAGTGCACATATCCAGATAATTGAGTTTAGAAGAGTCTTTGATTATATAGTTTATATCTGTATGATTAGTTGGAGTCCATTGTATTGTGATGCAACATGTTTTATTAATATATGATATTTTTTTTGTAAATTAGCTTACCATCTCTTGTGTCTGTCCGTTTGTCTATTATGTGTTATGTTCTTATTTTTGCAATTATCATCTTATTGGTGTGAGCAAATTGAGATGTAGGTGTAGAACACATCTTGTTGTTGAGGAATAAACTATTTGGGTGGTTGAACAATGCTAGATCATGTTAGGTATAGTCTCGTAATAGAACTATAGTATAAGGGAGAATATATATGAGTGATATTACTATAGTCTTGTCTTGTAAAATTGTACTAATATACGATATACATTAGATTATCAATAAAATGTTTTATTTTAGTAGTATTATGCTATTAAAATGGGATGTTACATCCGATAAGAGCAAAAAACATAGAGAAAATTATTTTCAAATGGTAAAAAAATAATGTAGTAGTTGAATAAATTAGAGATAATAGAAAGGAGAGAGTAATTTAAAATTGAGAAAAATATTATTTTAAATAAAAGAAACAAAATGTCAATGAATTTTTAAAAATTGTATTATAAATTAATTTTTCAAGGCCAACTTTCATAAATAAATGTGGGAAAATGTAAAATAGTAAAAAGTATGATCACCATAAAAATTAAAAATAAAGAACCAAAGGTCCAAAGCAAACAAGAGATGCTAGATTTTTCTTTTTGTTAAACGACTAAAAAGAGACATTGTTTTCGTAAAAATAAGACGAAAAAAGGTTTTACTATTGACATTTCAAGACTCAGAATGAGAAACAACATACTATTTTAATTCATAAATATTAATATTATAAAGACATTTTATAATAATATTCCAAAAAATAACTATTTTTTTATTTTATTTTAATTAATAAAATAATTAACATGATAATAAGTTATGTAGTATTCAAATATTATATAATCTATACCTATATTCATTTATTTCCAATTTTACCTTTCAAGTAATTTTTTTTAAGTTTAGCTATCTTTCAAATTTAAATATTTTTAAATTAAATAAATAAAAATTATGTACAAAATAAATAAAAAACTATTTATACAATTAAATTGTAAAATTCTATATACATATTTATATTTATAATTTTATTAATTTTTATCATAAAAAAGTGAACATAGAGTATGAACAAAGTATGTGTTTTCACTAGTACTATATAATACCATTTATAAAACTTTAACATGTCAGTTTTCACAAAACTAAGTTCTTTTAGTTATCTTATGTCTGTTTAAAATATTTACACATGATTACATAATTAAATACACTAAAATAGTTAAAAATAGTTAAAAATATTTGAAATCTTACTTAGACAACTGACATTTATAATTTTAGTCTATTATTTCTTAATTTCTGATTGTCGAAAAATCGGACACTGATTAGTATGAAAGGCATATTTTATCTTCGAAGAATAATAATATATATTTATAATTTTAGAGGATTTAAAAAATACTAAATTATAGTTATTTGAAAAACAAATATCAATAATTTATAAAAAAAACATGTAACCCAAAATTATTTTATAATGTAAAATGTACTATGTTTACAATAGGCTTTCATATGGACTGATCTTCGTCTCAATATTCATTACACAAAAATAATTAAATTTTTTCGGTTTTAAAAGATCTCTGAGATTCTATTTACTAGGTTGAAACTAATAATATTTAGATTGAATATAGTTTATGTGGATAAGTTGACAACTTTAAAAAACAAAGATAAAAAAAAAAAAAAACATAAAAAAAAAGACCTAGAGAAAGTTATTATTTTCAAATGGTAAAAAAACAGTGTAGTAGTTGAGTAAATTAGGAAGAACAGAAAGGAGAGAGTATTTTAAAATTGAGAAAAAAAATATTTATTTTATTTAAAATAAAAGAAATTATATGTTAATGAATTTTCAAAAACTGTATTATGAAGTAATTTTTCAAGGCTAATTTTCAGAATGTAAACAAATGTGCGAAATGGAAAAATGATAAAAAATATGAGCACTCCAAACTGAAAAATAGAAAACCAAAGCAAACTAGAGATGTTGGATTTTCTTTTTTGAGTTAAACGACCAAAAAAGCGACATTGATTTCGTAAAAATAAGACGCAAACAAATTTACAATTTGTCATTTCAAGTCTCAGAATAAGAAAAACCATACTATTTTAATTCATAAGACTATTTATTTATTTATTTTTATTAATAAAAGTAATTAACATGACCATAAGTTATATAGTAGGAAAATATTATATAATATCATTTATAAAACTGTGACATATCAGTTTTTCACGTAACTAAGCTCTTTTGTTTTATCTTATATCTCTTTAAAATATTTACATGATTATATAATTAATTATATTAAAATAGTTAAAAATATTTGAAAAGCTTATTTAGACAACTCACATTATAACTTTGGTCCATTATTAATTAAAATAAAAAATTACAATAAAAAACTACATAAATTTAACATGACAAAAATATTTTTGTTTTAAATTATTCGTTTTTTTTTAAATGTGTAAGGTTTGTTATTTACATATAAACTAAAGTTTACAACCATTGTAAAATTCTAGAAAATGACGTTTAAGAATTGATAATGGTTTAAAAATAGTCAGACTCACTATTTTAAGATTAAAAGGTTTTAAAATATATCATCTCTCTAGAAACCACTTTTCTAGAGTTCTCTGATTTCTCTCTAGAAGTTCTGACCTTCTGTTCATCTATTTGAAGATTAGAGACTGCTAGGATGATCCTCTTGGCGAACTCCTCCTTTCTATCCGATCAGTTTCTTCAACCGTGTAAGTTGGACTTCTGCTCATTTTCTTATGGGTCTTCTTTGTTCTGGCTTACATGTGACCCTACTTTGGTTGCAAGTGACGTTTTAAGCATTAATATGAGTCTCTGTTGGTCAATGATCATAACGGTAGGTCACGATCGTTCTTGTGTTGTTCCTAGGTATAGATAGAGCGTCGTCCTGTGGTGCAAAAGGTGTTTTTGTGTTCCTTAAGTGTGTTTATCTGTTTGGGCCAATTGAGCCACTTTTTCAAGTAAGGGAAGCTAGTATTGTTTTGCTTTATAGTGTTTTTCTAAATTAATAAATGCATGTTGATGAATTTGATCTATGATGAGTATGGTTGTTTTTGCTTGAATAGTTTGAATTATGCTTCTTGGAGCTGAATCCACGGGTTGTGGAAATATCCATTGGTTACTTGTGGAATTCGTTGTTTGAATTATGGATGTCATAGTTCAATCCATAGGTTGTGGAAATATTCACTGGTTACTAGTGGAACTCGTTTTTTGAATTATACTTCTTGTAGTTAAATCCACAAGTTGTGGAAATATCCACTAGTTACCTATGGAATACGCTGGTGTGAATTCTGCATCTTGGAGCCAAATCCACGGGTTGTGGGAAAATCCATAAGTTACTTGTGGAACCTTCTATTTGTTCCTTCACCTTTAACATGAACTATCGTTTCCCCTCTATCATGTGTGGCATTTGTGTTTTTCTTTGTGTTTATGAAGTTTTACTAGTTGTTCTTGAACATTAATGTCACAGAGTGCTTATTACATGAAATTATGAAATAGTATATGTGAATATGATGAATGGGCTATGTATGATTGTTTGGTATGAGGAACTCGGTGTGAGATTATGTTTTATGGAGAAGTGATGAGGATATAAGTATAAAAGAGAATCAATGGAATGAAATGGTTAAAGGTGGATTGCATCTTTGTTTTGAAGTGCTGGATTCTGAGGAAGTGTGATGATTTTAAGAGAGTGAAAGTGAATATTAATGGAATGGAATGAGAAAAGTTGATTTGAATTGTTTGTTGCATAAGGGTTATGCTTCTAAGGAAGAAGTGCAATCCTCACTAGTAAGTCGTTATGCATTGGCTAGGGATATGTATTGGTCAGAAGTTATCCTGTACTCTACTAGGTTTACAAACTCATATTGAGTGTTATGGCCTAGGTGGTGAGAGTTTAAGGAGGTTCTTATGACGGGATTAGGGGTGGAACCACTAATCTAGCGATGCCATAAGTAACTTACCATGTCCAGAGGAAATTAATTCATGTTGGTTAGGATAAGTGGAGCCAAGGCCTTCGCCGCAATCCACTTTTGGTTAGGCCAAGTGGAGCCAAGGCCTTTGCCGCAATCCACTTTTATGATAGGTGCACAACTTCTATGTCAGAGTCAATGCATAAATCTGGGTAATTGAATCTATAGAGTTTGCAGTTATATGTTTGGTATTTCTTTTTATGAATGTTTGAAATATGTTATTTTATGATGTAACAAGTTTAACTATTATATGATTATTTCTTTTATAAACTAGCTACCCTTGCACTATGTGTCTCTTGTTGTTTGTCTTTCTTTTGTGATGGTCACCTATTTGTTGAGAGCAGATGAAGTTGCAGCTTTAGAGGTACCTTTAGAGGTTGAGGAACCATCCATTAAGCTAGTGAAAGGTTTCTAGGAGTTGTAGTAAGTGGTTAACGTGTGTATAGAACTTGGTTGGTTTTAGTTGGTTTATATAAGTGATATATTTTTATAGTCCTATATTCTTTAAGACTGTATTAATATATTTTATACAATGAATAATTTGTTTTGAACACTATGATGAAAAATCCTATTTATTAATTTTAAGCTACTGAAACTGGGATGTTACAATCATACTATATATATATATATATATATATATATATATATATATATATGTATGTA
>Ga0214545_1012677_pt1 | contig 10869 bp, 5 predicted proteins | sample CNSS4metaG_FD_160064 | JGI IMG/M metagenome (GOLD analysis project Ga0214545, IMG submission 160064) | Root nodule microbial communities from cowpea collected in UCLA plant growth center, Los Angeles, California, USA - CNSS4 | ecosystem: Host-associated > Plants > Roots > Nodule | place: USA...
AGAGTCGAAGTAGAAGGGGTTATTTTGTCCTCTTGGTTCCGACTCTTCTTGGCTCTCTTGGTGCTCCCGGTGTACAATGCCGAAGGAGACAGAAAGTGATGCCAGGAAAAGAACTCCCAGCAACAGCGAAACCCTTGCTCTCAGCATAGTGTAGTAGTATTGAATATAAGTTGGGTGGGGGTATTAGAGTAGTGTAGTACTCTTGATGGATGATGAATGAAGTGAGGGATGTTAGGGGTATTTATAGGTATTATATAAGAGAGAAGGTCCTTGGAACATGCATGGAGATTTGGGCATGGGATGACACGCATATGCAGAAGTTGACGTGTGTAGAAGTGAAGAAATTGAGGTGGCGGAAGAGAATGAATAGGTATAGATGTGGTTGTGGTGATGATGGAAGTAGGCTCAGTAGCATATTGGCTGTGTGTGGAGTAAAAAACAAGAAGTGTATTAGGTGTTTGGGTTGAGAAGGTGAGACTTGAAGTGGATTTTGAGTACGTGTTGGTGTGCATGGCATTTTGTCATACACGTACGCCGCATCTTGATCAGCCAAGGGTGTGATTGAACCGAGGTGCGGTTGCCTTTGTCTCTATTTTGTGAACTTGGACATGGTTTTTGAAAGGATACAGTGGTTTTTTCTTTTTTTTTTGTTGTCTTTGCATCAGTCTCATTTCTTTGGATTTTTCTTGCCATGCAACCATATGATCCAAGGGAAGAATTTACTGGATTGTGTTATACGTGGCTCAGTACACTGAATTGACAGTAACTCAAGCCGTTGAAATCATTCATATACAAATAGACGAACGCGAGTACGAGGTAAGCACAATGATTATTCGCTGTTAAAAAATAATCATCATTGATCAAATATTTATATACTTGCCAGATAAAAAAAAAAAAAAAAAAGTGGAGAAAAATTATAAATTTTAGTTGTTAATTTTTAAAGCTAGACCGTATTAATCTAAAATTTAATTTTCGCTGGGCTGCTTTTTTTTTCTTTCATCCTTCAAGACATAAAACTTCAAGACATAAAACTAAAGTTTAGAAATAAAATTTTCACCGGCTCTTTACAAATTTCGTTTTTCTAAAGTTTTAGGAGTTAAAATACAAACCTAATTTTTTTAAATCAAGTTATAAGTGCCGAAATTATCAAGATTGTCAACAAAATAGTTACTTATCAACAATCAGAACCTTAAAATATTTAATGTAGGCAAAACTTCTAATAGCATATATGTTTATATTTGTTAAATATATAGGAAATAAACTATTATTTTCTATTATTTCCTATTGCAGAAGTCCGTCATGGTGAAGACCTAGGGTGACTAACTGTCATACATGGGGCAGCCATGGGCTATTCTTAGGAAATTAAAGGTAATTAATAGTAAATTTTAGATTAACGATAAGCATTGAGCTTGCGCCTTGGTCAGAATAATGAAGCTCAAGGAAGGCCGGGGCTTTCGTCCGGTATGATGAATTCTCAGTTAAAGGGTTTTTAAAGAGAATTACGTTTGTGTTAGGAATATTATATAAGATTAAAGACCTATAATTCTATTGTCTTCAAATTTTGGATTAAAAGTAGTGTCAAATACCTTATATATGTAATACAAATGTCATATATATTAAATAACAATCTCTGGATGACTATAATCCATATGATAAAAAATAGGGTTAAATACGTTTTTGGTCCCTCAAGTTTCAGTGAATTTTGAAATTAATCCATTTTCAAAACTTTATACTAATTTAGTCCTTCATCTTTAGAAATGCGTGGATTTAGTCCTTCTTACCAAATTTTGTTAAGTTGATTTGACATTTTAAACATATTTTATGATAATATTTGAGTTAACATTGAAGCAAAAAATGTGTCAAATGGTGTAAATAATTCAAATATTATCATGAAATGCGCTTGAAACGTCAGATAAACTTAACAAAAATTGGTTAAAAGGACTAAATTCACGCATTTTTAAAAATAAAGGACTAAATTGGTCAAAAATTTTGAAAATGGACTAATTCCAAATTTCACTGAAACTTGAGGACTAAAAACATATTTAACCCTAACAAATATAACTCAACAGTGATATCAGAATCGATGATTTGGAGTGACTAACCTCATAACCATATTAAAAAGAGGTCATCATACACATGAGGGGAGGGGGAATATATATATCATATGAAAAAAAAATGAAAAAAAAAACTCACCTTGAGAAGAAATTTTTGGAAATAGTTCAAGTGTGAGTCAAAGCCCGACATTAGATAAAAAAACAAAATTAAACATATATAAGATTAAAGACCTATAATCACATTGCCTTAAAATTTTGAAGATAAAAATAATGTCAAATATCTTATATATATATATATATATATATATATATATATATATATAATGTCTTAAATATAGAATTACAATATCTCAATAACTATAATCTATGTGAAAAATATAACCCAATAATTTGATCCAAGACCAAAGGTCGAAATTGGCCCCAAATGAAAATTAACATCAATATGGGTCGGACGCATATGAATACAATAGATCAATTTGTTACAAGTATTCAAATATTAAAGATTGGCATGAGCAAAATATGAAAGAATAATAATCACAAAAGTGGTGATCCATCTGAAGACCAACCTAATATGGAAGACGGGTTCAAATCTCAGATAATTTTATTTTATTAACAGATTCTGTAATTTAATGGGTGAATTTTTTTTTTAGTATAAGATAACTTTTATTTATATTTTATTATCATTGGAAAATATATGGTTTTGTAACTTAAATAAGTAGAAAAGTAAAACTAAGACTTAAGGACTTGAATATTTTTTCTGACTTACAAGAATTTCTAACTTTGAGTTAGATTATCCCTTTTTCTTTGTTTTTGATTTAAAATTCCAAACTCTTAGATCAGAAAAAAAATAGGAACATGAAAAAATTTATTACTTGTGTACTGTCCTGGTTGTTCGGGTCCAACTTGAATCATGAAGATAGATAAAACATCCCAAAATCAACCTGAAATGTATGAGCTCCGGAATTAGGCCTAAGTTGCCTAAATTTGTTTCTTTACAACTGATATTTTACTAAAAAATATAATCATAGAAGAGAGATTAGATATTTTGTTGATATGTTATTATCTTTACAATTATCTTGTCTATAAATCAAATATTAACTCTCAGGGTCAAGGTTAAGAAGACTTTTTTTTGTGGCCTCAATGATCACATTGGGTCAAGTTCTTTAAATTTTGTCTTCAATAAAAAAACATTTAGTTTTTTTGCCGGAACAACATATAACAAGGTTATATTTTTTATATTCTTTTACAGCCATAATAATTTTATTTGTAACTTTTATTTCTTAAGAATTTAAATTGGATTGGAATTTTTTTATTAATTAAGAATAATGAAGATACATAATATATAAATAAAAGTACTTATAAATTTGTTATTTTAAAATTTTAAATTAAAAGTGTCTTTATTTTTATATGAATTTGTTGATTACTTATCAAATTTTCCTAACGGGTGTCTTAAAAAACCTTAACAATGTGGTATTGGATCATGATTTGTCATATAATAACTCAAACAAATATGCTATAAAAAAAATTCAAAGGTAAATATAAATGAGTAAGATGATAATATATAAATATAAAAAAAAACATAAATATATCTTAAAATTTTGATTTAAAAGTAATTTTCATATTCCCTATTTAAAATATGCATCATTATTTATCATTACTTCCTCTTTATATTACATCAATAAATTACAAATATGTAGATTCACTATACGCTAATTTATAATACTGAAAATTCCATCCTTAATTCATGCGATATATTTTCTATTTCCTATTTAAAGAAATAGATAATCAAGATATATGTATGCTAAAAAAAAAAAGCAAGATCCACGTAATAGTTGAAAAATATATCAATTTTCTAGGTTTTCTCTACTAAATTAGTATAATTTATTTTTAAATTTATTATAGGTATGAGTAAGTTGTATCACCTTAACACGACCTCATTATAAAAAAGTTGTGTTTGAATGACACAATTTTAATTTAAATCTTTAAGCTGAAATTATAAGAATGTGACAAAGTTCATTTTAGCATATTTTAACTAAAATTGTGTAAGGGTGATACAACCAACTCAAAATTTTATGAATTAAACTTGAGCTACCTTAACATGATTTCAGCTTTAAAAATGTTCTAAATAAAGTTATTTCATCTTGACATGACTTATGCAAAATGAAGTCGTGTCACCTTAATACGACTTATCCATATCCATAATTTATTTAAAAGTTGTTCATTTTAATAAATTTTAAAAAATTACATTAATGTAAAAAAGAAAAAAAAAAGTCACTTTTTGGCTCAATATTTGGTAACAAAACTCTAAACTTCAGGTACTATACCGTCTAAAGAATAATCGACTTTAACATTTCAATTTCAACCTGATAAAAATTTGTCATAAAATGACGAGATTCGTTAAAGATTTGTCATGCATTGAGATGACTTTCAAGGAATTATGCCGAGTTATGAAGAAAAGATATGATATCAGAAAACTATTACATGATCCTCATAGCGTTTGTGAGCTAAACAATGAAACTGAACATCAAGATTTCAACCAACGGCCAATGTAATTAATATTTCGTTATTATTTTGATATTGTCATTTTAATATTTTTGGATTATTTTGTTATTATCTTTGTAATATTTGATTATTATTTTTGTAGTTGCACTATTCTTTTGTTTGAGGAATATAAACAATTTGTAATTATTTTTTATCTATAAATAATATGTAAACTTCCATGATCAAGGAACAAAAATATTTATGCTTGAGTGCTCACTATTTCATTTTAGGTCAAGAGAGTTTTTCATTTTTTTTTTTTGATAAGCTTTTCTTGGTAACAGATACATAGTAATTTTAAACTTATTTACTAGTGAAAATTAAATATGTTTGAAAACAGAAACGTAATAAATTAAGAAGGAATATTTTAAAACTGTTGGATGTTCTTTTTGTTTAAATTTCAAGTATTTGTCATGTTCATATACATGAATTTTGGTAATAATTTTTCTCTCAAATATATATTTTATAAATTTAAATAATAAGAAGAAAATGAAAAATGTTTATAATTTACAAAAATTCATGGACAGGAGATTATAAATAAAGTGTCTTTTTCACGTTGATCCAGATATGTCGGAGTTGTTTACATGGCTTTGTTTGTTATTTTTTATGGATTTTACTGTTTACAAAGAAATAGAAATGATGGATTTGTGCTTTAAGTGGTGTTCTTTTCAATTGTTTTCTGAACGAGGCAAGGAGCGGAATAGAGAGATTTTAACTTTTTTCCATCTCGCATGTGCCAAAGAAATTTGGAGTGATTTATTTACATTTACAATAATACCCTTGTTCTTACATAAATGTAAATTTCAGTTCACCATGCTTATGCTTTTGGTTTTACTATTTACTTTTTCTTTTTGTTCACATAAAACTGCAACGTGTGGCCATTATTTCTATCCAAAAAGAAGTTCTAATTTGACCAAAAGAATTTAATTTTTATGAAAATAAAATAACTAATTATTAATTATTATTATTATTATTATATTAATAATATTAAATAATGTTAATAATAACAATAATCATAATTAATATTATTAATAAATATCATTAATACTTTAATTATCACAAAAAAAAAAATCAAAACTAATAATAACATATCTAATTATCATTTTATAATACTTTTAACATCAAGGACAATTTGGTAATCTAACTTTTTTCATCAATTAAATCTTATTTTTTATTAGTCACATCTATCAAATATTTCACAAATTTTCAAAAAATTTATTCTCAAATTCATTCCACTGTCACTTCCAAATCCCTTAAAAAGAACAACATAATCTTCACCTTCAAATTCACTCAAATCAATCATTTCTCTCTCCCTTAAATCCTTTCACTCAAAAGAACACAACCTTATATTCTGTAGCCACCTCTCCCTTCTTGCTGCTTGGTTGCACCTTGAAAATGTCCGCTCAAGATTTTTCCATTTTTTGTTGTAATCTCTCGTTTCATGCTCTTCCCAACTCAGAAGAAGCCTTGTTGCGACTTTTGCAACAATATTTTTTCCTTTTATTGCACGAAAATGTTAGGAATCTAAGTGTGAGTCTAAGTCCCACATTGGTTAGAAATGAGAAAGTAGAGCATTATATAAGAATAAAGACTCATAAATCTATTGCTTTAAGGTTTTGGGTTGAGAGTGGTGTCAATGTCTTATATGGTTGGACTCAGGTCTCATTGATGTTTGTATCTCCCCAATAAAACTCTCTGTAAACCTATCAGACAACACTTATTTTTTTAAGGTGTTATACATTTTTCTCAAATTTTCAGAAATCAACTTTACCTATACATGTTGCTTCCTCACCCACACCACTACTCCCCCTCCATCACATTCTATTCATCCACCTCCCTAACTTCCTTCTAATTTCCCCTTCCTATTTATATATAGATTGTATGCATTATATTAGATTAAAAGTGTGTACCACTTAAAATATGAGAATTTTGCATTGAAAATTTTATTTATAATCCAGACTCATACTTTAATATTTGTGTTACATATTCTTCGATATTTCTTCCCGTTTGATTTCCTTTTCTAAAGATAATATTATTTCTTTGATTCTATATATTTCATATATAATTCTAATTCTCACTCATACACATATTTACATCATGTTTTTTTCTCCATAAAGTTGCGCTAAGCTGTAGTTTTTTGGAAGGGATATATGGCAATGTGTTGCCACTGAAATCACAACGGAAAAAAAAAACTTTTTGAAGAAGTCATCATCATATTTGATTAGAGCCATTTTGAAAACCATTATTTTTTTAATATATTATTATGTCCGTGCTGTAAGAGAGTTATGTTTTATTAAAGATGCAAAATTAATGTAAAAGCTTTTCATATTTAATTTTCACCTAAAATAAAAAGAATTCGTGTAAAAAATAATTTATTTAATATACATGTAAAAAGTAATTTAATTACTTATCTTTTATAGTGTGAAAATATTGATGAAATTATTTATTTTGACCCATTATTGATGTTTGTTACAAGATTTGTGAGAGTTGATATTCTATAGTTTTAAAGTTTAATTAAACAATATTATGGTTGGGTACTATTTTGTTTCATTAAATATAAAAAAAATTTACATACATTTTATCTCTATTATTTTAGAGTCTCTCTTTCATTTTAGAAAAGTTAAATTAATAATAAAAATATTGTCAATTGTTGCGTCAAAAATATATTTTCCATTAAAATATTTTCCAATATATTTTTAGTGATTTGTTACCTACCACCCAACCATAACAAATTAACTAAGCCAAAAGCAGATATTTGAAGAACTCAAAACGCAAACATCTTTTATATGCTCGATTTGCTTAGCAGAAAACAGAGTTAACATAAAACATTTTTTTCCCTATGCATAAAACACGTTATTTACTAATGGGTTTCTTCATCTTTTTCCATTGCGGTTTTTCCATCTTTTCATGTAACTCTTTTCTCGTTGCATATGATTTTCTTTCCTTTTTCTTTTTGTTGAAATCTCCTATGATTGGAGATACTAAAATTGCGCCTTGATTATTAATCACACCTTTAATCGTGTAAATAGAATGATTTTGTGTGTGATACTATTCAAAGGAAGAGAGCAAGACAAACTTTATCAGATAAATTAAACTAATTTAATTGAATTGTTAAGGTTTTATTGTTGAATTTTAAAAAAAATGTATGAATGTTTTCTTTATATGTTTGTTAAAATTTGGGAATAATACATATGAGAGGGATGATTTGATACGTGAAATTATAGAATGGGATAAGAAACTGTTATTTTGGATAGATGAATTGTTGTTTGTACTATTTTTTTTTTCTTAATGGAGTGAGTATGAATGTGATTATATAAAGATTCACTTCCGATAAAAATTGATAGCTAAGTGTGTTTGATAATGTATTAGTATGAAATATTATAATTATGAGAAAGAAATATGTGTGACTTTAATGTTATTATGGTAAAACAATTGTTTGGATTTGTAGGATTGGAGGTTTTTGGTGTGATATAATAACTTTCCCTTATAAGCCTTAAAGTAATTGAACACTTTAGTTTAAAAGAGATTAAAAACCGGTCAATTTGAAATATCGTTGCAAAAACTATGATATATTTGACTGGATGCTTGTATTACAATAATGTAGTATTGAATGTGGCATTGTATTTGTATTTTTGAGATTTGTCCTAGGTCTATATGATTGTTACAAAGTGTGAATTAGTAGTGTCTTATAATGTTGCTAAATAGTTTCTTTGTATGGTATTTAAGATAATTATGATTGTCTGAATTTATCTTTACTAGTGTATGTGTATATGTAAAGTTTTAGTATGTGTGGTAGTCAAATTAGTATTTCCAAGAGAAAATACATATTTTGGTTGAGTCCAAGTGTATTGAAAGAGAATTCCGAGAATGAGACTATTCTGACTCAACTAGTATCTCACTCACATATAGAGTCAGAGATCTAGGTGGTGTGAGTCGAAGGAAGTTTCACATGAAAGATATTATGATATGAAAGAGGATCATTTTAGGAAACCAATGGGTGGAGTTAACTTGTTATGGCTTGGTTGGGGACAGTTTTGAGTGTTGGAACATCATGGGAGGAGTTGGAAGCAAGCATGACAGGTGCAGCGTTTACTATTCTTTCGAAAACAGGGTCTAGATTTATTTAGTTGTTTGAACCATTTTTGGGCTGAGATATGAAGTTGATACATGATATTTGATTGAATGAACATGAATTGTATGCGTTTTTGTCTACATAATCTTTATTATAAGTTAGTTTTGCTTTTGTATCAAAGTTTTTTTTTAAATGCATTAGGTGAGTTTTCTTTATTGTGGCCATTGACGAGAACCTTGATTGAATGGATAATTGAGTTATGATATAAGAAGAAATGAAACAACATAATTAAAGAACTTTTTTTTTTCGTGTGTCTCTTATTTATTTTCTTATGTGATAATCGTATATATTATTTTTATATATGAGAACTGACGGTGATATTAGTACTAGTGCTTGGCACCGGAAATTGAATGATTGGTATAGTATTATCTTAGATAATTAATTTAACCTTTTGGTAAAACTACATCAAGTTTCTATCGAAATTTATATTTTGAAGTATTTATCAATTTATTTTTAATGTATCTTAAAATATCTCTTATACTCTAAAGACCAAAATAAGAATGGGTTAGAAAAAAAAGTAAGATTTGTAGGAACAAAATTTGCACAATTAAACTTTTGTATGATTAAATTTTATAAGAAATTTATTTTATACAATTACATGTACAACTAACTATTTTAAAAACTTATTGAAAGATTAATAAAATAATACATGAATATTTTATTAATAAAAAGTTAAACTATAAATAATTTCTAATTGTAATGAAAATTAGTTGACACATAATTATTAATGATGCAAGGATGATATGATAAGTAAGCACTATTAAATGTTTCTCTCAATTTGTTAGGTTGTTATGATTGCAAAACAAAACAATGAATTTTTTATAAAAAATTATGAAGCTCCCACACCAATTGGTTTTACCCTATTCCAATAGGTAAATGAAGTAACATTTATTCGTATTTTTGTAGTTGTGGTCATAGTAATAATCTTATTTATAATTATATTATATATATATATATATATATATATATATATATATATATTTTTTTTTTTTTTTTTTAAATATATTTTTTTTTAAAAAAAATAAATTTTTATATGTGATTCTTGTCGTCATAGAATCTTATCAAAATATTATCTTATTAAAATATTATGTAATAATATTTAATTACGGTAACAACATTGAACTATATATCTATTTATTGAACTATATATATCTGTTTATGTGACGATATTTAATTACGGTAACAGCATTGAACTATATATCCTAGTTAATAAAAAACTCTAACTACTCATTTGAAAATTTTATAATGGTGGAAACTCAAGGACTACACAAACTTAACAGATATTCAATTAAAAAATATAAATTTATTAATCATTCAATAGAAAAAAAATTCTATTAGTGGATGTAATATTTCCAAGTGGTTGTTGGGGAAGTATGGTTTAGTGGGGAAGTATGGCAACATTTTGCCGCTTTTAATGTTTTATTGCATGGCAATGCTATTTTGATCTTCAAAAAACTTTTCCTCCAATTTGACATTATTACTTTTTTATAACCATTGGGATGTCAAATGTTTTTTTTTTGTTTAAAAAAAAAAATTCCTTTCCATTATGTCCCCGCCAGCCAACCATCAAATTAGTTTAACAGACAAGAAAGTTAAATAAAACATATTATTTTTTGCAGGAGAATAATGATATTATAATTCCTATATTTTTGTTTTCATTTTTTATTTATATGAGTAATTGATTAATGTATTATTTTTTTATAAAAAAAAAATTAATGATTCACATTCACGTTACATAATAAAAGATGAGAATAAAAAATAGGATTGAAAGTATAATTTTCCTATTCTTTATTATTAGTTTTTTCTTTAATCACTTTTTTATGACCATTGGTTGCCAAATGTTGTGTTTGTTTCCTTTCCATTTAGGTACCCACGAGCCATCCATCAAATTAGCTCAGCAGAAAGCAGAGTTAACATAAAACACAAGCAACTTTATATGCTCGATTTGTTTATTGATATAACAAGTGAGGTGGAGCTCAGTTATTTGTTACATGGTCCGATACATATTTCTACGCTCTCTCTCTCTCTCTCTCTTTGAGCTCTTACACCATACATACATTTAGTTCATTCATACTTATTCACTCTTTCTTCCCTCTTTCTGTTGTTGCTCAGGCTGTGCATCAGTAAAGTGGGAATCACTCTGCT
>Ga0214545_1012689_pt1 | contig 10857 bp, 6 predicted proteins | sample CNSS4metaG_FD_160064 | JGI IMG/M metagenome (GOLD analysis project Ga0214545, IMG submission 160064) | Root nodule microbial communities from cowpea collected in UCLA plant growth center, Los Angeles, California, USA - CNSS4 | ecosystem: Host-associated > Plants > Roots > Nodule | place: USA...
CCACTCCCAAGGTAAGTCCCCTTCGCGTCTATGACTGATCGGGTCCATAGACTAGGACCTCCTGCTACTCCTCACGACATAACCCATCACACTCTACATGAGTCTCAATGGATTATTGGAGCGTTAGGATGCTAACCAAAACTGAGTCCTTAAATGTTTACACACACTATGTACTTTTTCTAGGAATTCCCATGAAATCCTAGCTCATCCCATCTCTTCACAATTCTCATTTTATCAACTTTCCTCATACCAATATATAAATAGATATACTACATCTCATCATCATTCCACATACTAAAAGCAAACATCATTTCTTTTACATTAATACAACCATCATTCATTCAAAACAGATAAGGAAGTATAACCCTGCAGTGGAACTCGCCTAAGCTAGCGAATCTCGCCTAGGCTAGGAAGTAGTCTCGCTTAGGCGAACTACCCTCGCCTGGGCGAGACCCATTACAGTGGACAACTCAAATGACAGAGCGAGCTCTCGCTCAGGCCAGGCTGGCTCGCCTAGGCGAGAAGATGTCTCGCTCAGGCGACCTCAGCTCGCCCAAGCGAGATCTCGCGCAACACCCAGAGGCATCCTCCTGATACTTTCGCTTAGGCGAGAGCCACTCGCCTAGGCGAAATTATCAGGTTTTCTGCACTGTTCTTCACATGCAAGGTTACGAAATCCAAACCACAATCCAATTGCAAACCAATACAGTTCATAAAGGAGAATTAAACTAAGAATCGTCTCATCCAAACACACAAGAAGTCTAATTACTCGAAAATTGATCGAAGTTAGCTTCCCTTACCTCTTTTGCTAAGATTGAGTTTGGTGGAGTTTGAAAAAGGCACCAAGGTGGGCAGAGATCTCAATTTAACCTAGAGATTCAGTAGCAAGACATAGAAAAGATGGAAACTTATAATTAATTTCGAATTCAGGAATGAGCAGATGAACTCTAGTGGAAATTGAACCAAAATGGAGAATTTGAACCTACAGAGAAGGGTGAGAGCTGAGGGTTGATACACCAGAGGGTCCAGCTGAGTCTGATCCTCCAGAATCTGATCACAAGATTAAAGGAACTGGTGAGGGAATTGAGTAATTGGTGAAAACAGAAGGAGAACTTGGAAGCAGAGAGGAAGAATGAGAGTGGTGTTTTCTGATGGTTTTTGAGAGTGAGAAGGTAAATTTAGATTTTAAGGGGTTTCACAACAAATGTTTAAATTATAGAAAAAAAATTCATCCTTTGCAGGACCAGGTAAACACTGCATATTAATTGTAAAATAAATATTATCTTGTTCAATCCCATCAAGGTTTTAGAAAAGAAATAAATAAATCCTAAATCGAATTGTTCCAGTTAAACACCATGTTGGACCCACTTATTCAAATTTAAAATGAGCGTTTTTGAAATAAATAATTTTAAAAAAAATCACATATTTAAGAATTCAATAAAATTTATTTATCAAAAAACATAAATAAAATTACTTTTAAAAGATTTAATTAATCAAGTTGAATGTTTCACTTTGATATCTATTATCCGCTTTTAATAAAATGTTATTTGAGTCTCAAAAAAACGTCTCAATTAGATTCATTTAATAAAAAAAATTGTTTTATTAGACGACATTTTTAAAAGAAAAGAGAAAAACTGATTTTTTTTTAAGTTAGACGTGACGTCCAGCACACTTTCTAATCCAGTTATTTCTTCTGTTACATAACTTATAAAAATATTAACTCCGTTCAAAACAGAATACATTTCACACATTTCAGAATTATAAAGATGAATTTTATATAAACTATTAAAGAGTGAAAAAATTTAGTTTTATATATAAATATAGAAATCAAAAATATATTTAATTTAAAAAAATAAAATGAAATAAAATTTCTTGTTATTGTTGCTATTTACTATATCCCGGAACAAATTGGATCACTAGTTAGGCCCAAACCAATTAATTGGGCCTACCCAGCCCTTCACTACAGAAATGCACACGTACACTGCCACCAATTCTATTTTATCGGTATTCATTTTTATTTTTCATTTACTATTTTTTTTATGTAGTTTTAGTCCATAAATTTAATTAATATCTAATAATTAATAAAAAAAATGTAATCATTTCATTGTATTATCATGTCAATACATTGGTTTTTAAAACATATTAATTAATTATCAGTTTACATAAGCAATTAATTATTTTTAGCAATAATCTGTTATCTTATCGTTTTTCTAAACATACATTCATATTTAATCAATTATTTGGTAAACAATTAATTATCTTACCTCTGCGATTTATATTTAATCAATTAAATGGTGGTATAATAGATTATTCATATTCTGTTTCAGAAACAACAAAAAATCAAAAATAATCGATCAATTTGTTTTCAAATCTTATTTTCGTATAGTTTTTTGTATTTACTTAAAAAGAATAATTACTGTAAATATTATTTATTACATTGTTTAAAGAAACACTTCAAAAAGTTTAAAAGAAATCTCTAAAACCTTTCTATTTAATATCATAATAACTGGACTCGTGGGATTTCATCACTTTTCTGTTAACGTTTGGATTTTAGCTCGCATATCTTCAATCGGTGTTTGAAAACAATTATTTCAAATTCAATGTACATTAACAAGTTACTATATGTTTTATGAGTTATTTTTATTAGAATTTTTGGAAAGAAAAAAAAAAATTGTTTATAGGTTAAAATCAGCCTACATAAAACATAAAAGAAGTTGAAAAATTAAATAAAAAGATGTTCTATAAATTACGCTTTTATAATAAGTTCATACAAACTAAGTTTTGTTTATGAAAAAAAAATGATTTTAAATTTTCTTAAATATCATTTGAGAACCAGTTTAAGACATACTCGGTTGAAGAAGTTTAATAAAAAAGTTATATAGTAAATTAAATTATCTTTCAAACTTTTTTAAAAGTAATTTCGGATAAAAAAACAAAAGCTTATATATCGTAATAAAAAATACAAAAGTATTCTCTTAAAACCACATTTAACTCTCGAAACTATTTTTAAGTAGTTTTCCAACCCAAGCATATATCTAGTTCTTTTTTCTCACCGACCCTTCCAATATTTGAATATGAAGCACCATATTGATTATTATTTTTAATTAATTTTTGGCTAGTAATACTGATTAAATAGTAATATCAACTAAAAATGCATTATTAATATCAACATTTTTACTCATATCATAATAAACTCTCTTTTTTTGCGAAACTTAAGTTTACGAGATATTCTTTATTCAAACTTCTATATTTTTTGTTATGTATGTTTATCATAATCAATTCAGTATATTACGTTATGTTAAAATAATTAAAATCCAAGAAATGTGGAGTTTTAGGTAAAGTTAAAACATATGATGCAAGCTTAACGCATGGAATCGTCGTTATCCAAAAGTTAAACAGTCCTTAAAATAATAATAAACATTCATGCACGCCATCACCTAAAATTTCTTCCATGACATTATCAAACTTTCACGTTACTGAATTGGATGATTTTATTTTTTTTTTAATAAATTTACGATGTGACTTTTCACTTTTCATTTAGCATTTAAAAAACTAAAAACAATGACACCTATATTTTTTTTTTATTTACTTGAGAGTATTCTATGGATAAATTCAAGATACTTTGAATGCTTGCATAACTTATGCGACACATATTTGTGAAGAATTAAAGAAATTTATTGAGTTGAGACTATGACAATTCGTTTCGTTGCATTCACGTTGAGTGTATTTTGTCCAGTGATCTAGTAATAAAAAATAGGTTGGAACTATATATTATTAATATTTTTACTTCTCAAAAGTATAGTGGATCTATTCGACTTGTGACTTCAATTAATATGATTTACTTATATAATATTAAATAAATAAAAAATTTCATGAGCTTATTATATATGTAAACAAATAAGATTATGTAGTTATCTATCTCTCATTCTGAAAAATGGAATGTGGTGGGATGAGAACCCTTATCCATTTCGTTAGTCCCTAGTATTTTTATAATTATATATATATATATATCCTTCCAAAAATATAAATATCTAGAAAATATTCGAGAGCAGAACTAGTTTACACTTATTATTAAAAAGTTTAAACAAAAAATAGAAAATTAGTTAATTGATTATAAAAATTATTTTTTTTAAAGTGTTTTTTAATTTTCACTCTCTTAATTTATGGCCAAATAATTCGTTTGTTGAACTTCAAAACTCATTTTCAGTAAAAAATAATATTATGATTTTCATTTTGTGATTGTATATTCTTTATTTTCTGACTATTAATATATATATATATATATATATATATATATATATATATATATATATATATATATTTTTAAAAATTAATAATTTATATTAAGTCATGTCGAGATGTAAGTTAAAAGTATAGAAATCGTAATATTATTTATTTTTTAATACAGTAGGTGTGAGAGTGATCTAACCTCTAAATCGAAAAAAGAAGTATGAACACAAATTTGAAATCAATGGCAGGCTGAAAGATTTGCGCATGCATATGTAAGGATCAAATTCCAAGCCAAATTCAGGATTCTTTATCACTATTATGGTCCATGTTTGTGTCTACCACGTTTCAACTCTTTCACACAATTTTTTTTTTTCTGCCTTTTCTTTTTCAATTCACATGGCTCACATATTTTAAAAGTATTTGGTCTTTTTATTTTTAAAAACTCATAATTTTGCACAGTGTTTAATTTTCACGTATGTTTTATTCATTTTAATCAAATTAAATCTGAAATCTAATGTATTCAGTTAATTGAAATTTATGAAACAAATATTGACAGGACTGAAAATTAAACCAAAATTAGAGATTGGACTAAATAGAAAACCAAATTATCGATTCATTTCATTCAATTAGTTATAAAATAAAGATTTAAATACCTTTTTAGTCCTCATTTTCGTAGTGTTTGTTGCGGATGGTTCTCATTTTAACAGAATGTTTACAATGGTTCTCATTTTTACCGAATGTTTAAAATGGTCCTCATTTTCGCAATTCGTGTTTTATTTGGTCATTTGCTGTAACGTCGTTTAAATCATTAACGGAGCATTATACAGGTGGCACGGTTTGTATTAGGGTGTGTTACGTGTACTGTACATATGGCTAATTAACGTTAATTTTTCAATTTAGGGGAAATTTTGCAATTAGGAAAATTTCTTCATCTTCGTCTTTCTTGAGCTCGGATTTGCAGAAGAAGCAGCTAATACTTGTCATTTCATCATTGGATTGCAATTGCGCTCTTCATTTCAATTTTCCAGTTAATCATCATCAACGAGGTAAGTGGGTTTAAGGTTTTCTGGGTTGTGTTTGCTCGTGGGTTAGGGTTTTCGTAATTCTATTTTGGGATTTGTTTGTCTTTCGATTGTTGTGATGATCTGCATGGTTTCTAAATTACTTCCATGATTTTGTGTAGTTTGTGTCTGTAGGTGGGGTTCAATGGGGTATTATTTTAGTTGGTTTGTTTGTTGGTTGTCGGTGTTGGTGTAATGGTCCTCATTATTTTTATTTGTAATTGATTGTAGCAGTGGTCCCCCATTGCGTTAAAGTAGGCTTAATAATACATCTTTTTTATCTGTTTAATTTACTTTAGGGCAATGAGTGATGATAGGTTCGATGTTGTTGTCCCAAGACAAAAAAGAAGGTTGGAAGAGTGGGAGTTGAGAAAGGATAACACACAAATCAGCAAATGAGGTCATAGAAAAAAATGTAGCATATGTCGTCAGATTGGATATAACAGTAACAATTGTCCAGATAAGCCTGTGGATGAGCAGACTGCCACACCTGCTGAGACTGCACCAGATGCCCAAACTGCTGAGAATGCACCAATTGTTGAGAATGCACCAACTATAGATTAGAAGGAGGTCATGATAGCAGCTACAAACGTCTTAGTTATTTTTTGGAATTTCTGATGTAAAATTCATTATTGATGTACTGCATTTTGACTTTCCTTAAACTTCGTTCAATTTCGCTTTTGCCAAACATTGATGTAGTGCATTTTGATGAGTATGAATTAATATTATGAATTTAACTTCTTCCAGACTTAAATCAATTTAATTTCTCCCAAGCTTAGATCAATATCACTTACTTCAATGCTCAGATTAAGATGTCATTTTGACCATGTTGGAACTAATATCAACATAATCAAACTAATTCATTTCTTCATTTAACAATAGTACAAAACAGATTGAACTTTAAAAGATTACACACAATAACAGTACGAATAATACAATAACAATACAAGTTAACCCTATTACTAATTGCAGCCTCTTCTCGGAAACCTTCAATGACTTCTCCAAATCATTAATCTATCTCATTCATTTGAAAAAGTTGCAGCCCACATTATTGGAACCATTACTATGTAAATCAATAAACCAAAAATTAAAACCAATTTATTATTAACACAAACATAAAAACAAATTGTACCCAAAATTTTCTACCAATATTCTTTGGAGTTTTTGCTATCCTCAAAGCTGTCATCTCTCTGCAGCTACAAATCGGGGTTAATCTATTTCTCGTTGAACCACCAACAGTGCACGAAGTGATACAACACGGTTGCCTCCAACAATTACAACCAGAGGTAAAGAAAGAAGTTTGGGATTGTAACATACCTATATAATAGGATTGCAGGAAGAAGAAGATTGCAGCAACACCAATTGGGAATGGAGGAACAAGATTGTCAAAACTCACCAACTGCCCAAACATTCCTTACCAAAACCCTAGCTCACTTATTTAACCTCAAATCTCTAATTACCACACATGTACAGTACACATAACACACCCTAATACAAACCGTGCCACCTGTACAATGCTCCTTAACGATTTAAACGACGTTACAGAAAAGGACCAAATAAAACACGAATTAGGAAAATGAGGACCATTGTAAATATTTGGTAAAAATGAGGATCATTTTAAACATTCTGTCAAGATGAGGACCATCCGCAAACACTACGAAAATATGAGGACAAAAAAAAGTATTTAAGCCTAAAATAAAAAAATAAAAGCAATAAGATCAATTTGTTTTCGCATGTCTCAATTTAACTGCATTTAAATACCTTTAATTTGAAGACGGTGAGATAACATAAATACCTCTTTTGGATAAGTAACAAAATATTTTCCTTTTTCAGTGCCACCAATATCTTTTTAAATATAACAATTCATATTCTATGTTCAATAACTAATTTAAAATAAACACTGTTACAAATGGGTTTTATTATATTATTCAGGGTGAACAAGATTCTTTCAGAATCTGAGAATCTGAAAAAGAAAATGTTTGATCTTTAACAAAAATTGAACTAGTTAGTGTGTTTTGATTCTGCGATATAAAATTGATTAAAATTGACTTTAATGAAGAATTAGTATGTGTTTAATTTTCATAATTAATTAAAAGATAAAAATTCATGTTGAATAAAAAACAATTAATTTGTACTTCTATTTTGGAAAATTGATTTAAGTAAAATTAATTTTCTAAATCATACACATCCTTACTAAAATTTTGGCTTAGATCAATCTATTTTACTCTATTTTACAATTTGACAATATAACAATGGTCATACTTTTCTCTCTTAAATAAAGCGCATATTTTATTAAACAAACAAATTTATTAAATAAATTAATATGAAAACACTGTAACTTTACTTAATTTTTTTAAAGTCCACACACTATCATTTATGCATTGACACTAAAAATTTATTTCTGGAAAAAGAATAAATGAAAACTAACTATATCTCAAAATAAACTATTTTTAATAGAGATTAGTTTGAATATGAAATAATTTTTTTTTTTATTTAACTACACTCAAAACAATCGAAAGCATGTAATTTCTTTTTCTCCCCGTTTTGTAACAGATTACAAATATAAGAGAATCATGTTTAAATTAAATATTATTATTATGAATTCCATAATTGCGACGGAAATCACGTAAATAAAATAAGTTTAAATTAATCATGACGTGTTAATGAAGAATTAAGATGCACGACATGATTGACTGTATATATAAAACCATATATTAGAGACAAAAGCATAGTCCATGTTTACAAACACTACGAAATATAAGGTGTGAGTACAAAAACAAAACAAGTCAAAATCATGTTAGAAGAGCAATGAGACCATCTCTTTAATATAATATACTTTGTGTATACTTTCACATCTAGAAAAGGACATAGTAATATATATATTTTTTAATTTAGATTATATAATAAAAAATAATAACACTTGAAAAGTTTTTCTCCAAAACAACTATATAGTTTAAAAGGATTAAATATATTTTTTATCCATTAACTTTCAATAAAAAATATAATTAGTTTATCTTTGAAATTTTGACCCAATCTAGTCCTCTAACTTTAGAAATTTATGAATTTAGTTTTTTTAACCAAAATTTGTTAAGTTTATTTGATATTTTAAACGTGTTTTTATAAATAACATTAAAAAAAAAATATGTCAAACAGTATAAACAACTCAAATGTTATTATTAAACACGTTTTAAAATATCAAATAAAATCAACAAAATTTGATTAAAATTAATAAATCTACACATTTTTAAATGTTTGATGACTAGATTGGAACGAAAGATAAGAGAAAAAAAAAAACATATTTAATCCTATTTAAAACTTAAACATCAGATTTCATTACTTAAGCTATCAGAGTCTTTTATGTCTAATAACCAAACCTTAAATATTATAATATAGTACAACATGATTTCAAGTATCTCTGAATGAATCAATATTTTAACTGATTTGCATTTGATGACCACTAATGTCATCTTTCTCATTCAACAGTTGTTTATGAAGAAATCTGGTATTTTTATAATATGCATTATTGGTTCGGAACCTATTTGTTTATAGATTAACAAAGATATATTATTTTCTTATATTAGAAGATCATGATGACATCGATGTGATCTAAAAGAATATGTTATTTATATAAAGAAGAAAAAGTTGGCGAGAACTATTGTGAATTCTAATTATATTTTTTGTCAACTATGTGTGATCTACCAAGAAAAAGTAGCAAATGAAAGAGGGTTTATGAGATTGTTTATGGGTCCAATTATTATTATGCAAAAATGAATGAAGATTGAGACATGGAAGAAAAAGAAAGTAAAAACAAATAAATGCAAAGATCACCATTACCAACAATAAGCCAGCTGGTTTTCACGTGAAACTTGTAAAGTTTATGGATTCGGAACCTACTTCACCACACTTCATCATTGTATTTTATTGCAAAAAATACTAAATCTTTCGGACAACATAAGGAAAACAAAATTTTTCTATTACTCATAAAGATCCATAATATCATTGTCTTAAAATTTTAGTGTAAAACTGGTATCTTACATGTATAAAACTAATATCATATAATCATATAAAACCACAATTTCTCAATAACTATAATCATAACCATATATAAAAAAATATATATAATCCAACATTACTTATTTGGATGAGTGATACAATGAATTTTAAATAAAATTATTATTATTATTATTATTATTATTATTATTATTATTTTCTTTTGAGAGCAAGATAATTTTATAGTTCAAAGTCAAAGGATTAATATATATATCCTAAAATGTGAAGATCATAAAGTACTTTTTTTACCTCTCTTAACAAAGTTTTTTCATGCAAGAAATCGAATTTATGTTCGCATGTTTAAGGAATCACCCATCTACCAACCAATTTTGTGGACCTTTTTGGCTTTATATCTTTGGAATGGGCAAAATAGTGTTGACTTTCCAGAACATTTTGTTTTTATCAGAATTGATTTTAAATTACTGTTCTTTATGTTTGAATTGATGTTTTTATTACGAAAAAAAAAATGAGTTTCTCTTATAAGTTATCATAAAATTTTGTTTTAAATGTGTTTTTAATTTTTGAAATATTATCTTTTTATAAAAATTTTAATTAAATATATTTTGTATTTCTATTCTAATCGGTGTGTAATTGTGTTCTTCCATTTTAAAATAGAGACGTTTAATTCATAGTTTTAAAAACCTGTAGTTTTGGTTCAAACCCTCAAAAATTCTTTTTTTTTTTTCACTTTGAGATTGAATCCTAGACATTATATATAAGAAGTTAAAGAAATAAATGTACACAAAATTAAGGATTGGACAAAACTATAGACTAAAATATGATGATAGAAACATCTCTATTTTAAAATAGGATCAGAAATTGCGTTTTGAACCAAATAGAGAGATCAAAATGTCCATAAAAAAATATTAACTTCGAATTTCATTCCTATTGTTCCATCAACTGTATATACGGTAGACAAAATATATATATATATATATATATATATATATATATATATATATATATATATATTTATATTTATATATTGTGATAATAATATAAATTGTTTCAAAAGTCACTCAATAAAGTGAATTTTTATTAAGACTAAAAAGAAAATGATATTTTGGAAAGAAAACTTTGTTAGAATAAGGTGCATCATAGGTTAAAGGGTGTTTCCAAATTGAGTTAAGTAGTTAAGTTAAGTATAGGATTTGGCAAACGGATTATCTAACCCACTAAAAACGTATTTGGTTGGTTTAAGTTGGGTTTTACCTTTTTTTTTTCTTAAATTAAATTAAATCCAATCCAATCTACTATTCAACAAGTTCACTTGAATTAAGTCACTTGTATCAAGATTTTGAAAAAAAAAAATTCAATTACAATTTTAAATATTAACTTAATTAAAAAATAACAACTTTTACAAAATGTTAATTCAAAACTTTAAGTAGGTCAATTAGTCAAGTTATAATAATTTATCTAAATTAATTTAACATAAAAAAATACAATTTTCCATAACACAAATATAAAAACATGTCTCAAAGTGATCAGATATAACAAATATATATATATATATATA
>Ga0214545_1012698_pt1 | contig 10846 bp, 3 predicted proteins | sample CNSS4metaG_FD_160064 | JGI IMG/M metagenome (GOLD analysis project Ga0214545, IMG submission 160064) | Root nodule microbial communities from cowpea collected in UCLA plant growth center, Los Angeles, California, USA - CNSS4 | ecosystem: Host-associated > Plants > Roots > Nodule | place: USA...
ATGAAGTTTTATATATCTAACAATTAAACAGCTTTTTCTTAAAATAGAGATGTTCATATGAACAGTTTTTTCCCTTCTTCAAACTTTCGATTAATGAAGAATCACTCCTTTTTTAATATCAATTACTTTGTGTTTCATGAGACTTTGTAGTCTGTCCTTTTCTTGGGTGTGATGGATGTTGTTCTTTTTAATCAGCAATAAGAATTGAAAAAACAAAAACCTACTTGTAAAAATCTTTCTTACCTTTGGAACAATATTCATCCACAATGTTTTAAATAAATAAATAAATCATAATTTAATAATATACACAGCAATAAATAGTAAAGTAATAAAATTTTCCCTCAATGATCTTGTAAATGTTTTTGGAGAAGAAACAAATGTTTTTAACATCTAATTTTAGTGATCAAAAATTGTTAATCATCATAATAATCAGTTTAAAAATCAATTTATTTAATGAATAAAAAATTATTGATTACTAAAATAATTATTATTATGAATAAAAAATTATAATTGGTCGCTAAATTGATTTTTAATTAATTAGAGATTAATTTAAAAACTAATTTCTTTTATAGTAAAAATCTTGGTAACTAATATTTAGTAACCAATTTCTTTGAATACAACTAAAACCTTGGTAACAAAAATAATTTCTCTCATCTTAAAACTTTAAATTAATAATTCAACCATAGAAGAGGAAGAACCCTTCTAAATTTTGTTGTCCATAAATTAATTTGATCCGATGGTGAACAAAATTATAATCCTAATTACAATGGTAGATATGTGAAAATCAAAAATTTGCTCTCTGCTGGATATGTGAAAATGACAATTATTTTTTCTCCAAAAAAATGACCTTTTAGCAATTAAATTTTGACAACTTTATTTTACAACATGGATATGGCATTTCTTAAGTGATTATCCATTTTTTTCATTTTTTCATTTTTCTATATTTTAAAATCACTTAAAAAATGACACATCAAGTTGTAAAAAAAAGTCGTCAAAATTTAATAGTCAAAATATCATTATCCCTTTCTTCCTTGTCAATCAAGTCATATTTTCTTTTGGAATAGACTTCTTCGTTATCTTATTTGGTTTTTTATAAATTTTACATCACGACTTCTTATACAATTTCTTCTAAGTAGAACTTCCTCTAAGTAGAGTTGGATAACCTCTAACCAAATTTATTCTTACCATGTCCAATACATTGTTTTTACTATGCATCCAATTTGATTTTTTTTTTTTTTTATAAATGGGTGTATACAATGCAGAGTATTTTTATTTTTCATAAATGGGTGTATAACTCTTTACGTGTCTATATAAAATAAACTCATATTTAATTATTTATAAAATTTCATCTCTAGGACTTTTATATTTAAAAAATAATATGAAATTTAAATTAAAAATTAATATTTATTTTCACATTGATATTTTCTTCTCTTGGAAGAGATACAAATATTTATTTAGGTAGCATTAAGACCCGTTAAAAAGTCAGCCTAACCGATGGCAGCACGAAACAATTTTTTGGGCTAGCATGGGAGTCCATATAACTGGACCTGAACATGTCTCACTGAATTTTAAACCATTGATATTCCATAAAAAAAAATTACTGATAGATATTTATTATTATATCTACTAATTTTGACCATGAGTAATACTATTTTTTTATTGTAAAAATATATTTTTATCGAGTTATGTATTTAATTTTTTAAATTCATCAATAATTCTTTTAAATTTATTTTGTGGGTGCGTGTTGAATTTTCGAATTAGTGGTTCAATATTAGTTGGAATTTATTATAAACTAAATAAATTTAAATTAAAGTTCACTAAATATATGAATAAGACGCACAAATAGAGGTGTCAATTTGGCCCAGCCCACAGGGTTTGGCCCTGGCCCATGTGGGCTAGGGTCAAAAAAGCTCACATTAAAAAAAAGCCCCCAACAAAGAAACCCACAGGGCCAAAAACCCTACAAAAGTCCTGTGGGCCAGGGCCAACCCATGGGCTTTCATCTTCCACATGAAAAATATATTATTTTTTAAAATATATTACTATCTGTGGGACAGGCCCAACGAATCGGACAAGCACGACGACCCGAATAGGTCTAACGACTCGGACCTGCCCGACGACCTCGACAAGAACGACGACTCGAACGGGCCCAATGACCCAAACGGGCCCGACGACCCAGACGGGCCCGAATACATGAGAAACCTGACAACACGGATGGGTCCAACGACATGGAAGGGCCCTAAGACCGGACGAGCTCGATGACCTGGACGGGCCCAATGACCCGGACAGGCCCGACAAACCTAACAGGCCCTATGACCCAAACAAGCCTGATGACCCGAACGGGCCTGATGACCTGTATGGACCCGACGACCCGGACTGGTCTTACAACCCAGACGGGCCTGGCGACCCAGATGGGACCGACGACACAGACATGCCCAACAACCCAGACGAGCCCGACGAGCTAGATGGGCCCAACAAGTCGGATAGGCCTAACGACTAAGACGGGCCATACGACCTAGACGAGCCCGATAACCCGGACAGGCTCAACAACTCGGACGGGACAAACGATATGAACAGGCCCGAAGACACATATGGGCCCGACAATCCGAACGAGCCCAATGATCCAAACAGGCCCAAAGACCCCAACGGGCCCGACAACCTGTATGGACCTGATGACCCAAACAGGCCCTACGACCCAGACGGGCCCTACGATCCAGACAGGCCCTACGACCCGAAGGGCCCGAAGACACGTACGGGGCCGACAACCCAGACGGACCCGACAACCAGGACGGGCCCGATGACCTGGATGAGCCCGACGACCCGAACGAGTCCGACTATCCGAACGGGCTCGACACCCAGACGGGCCCAATGAACCGAACGGTCTCGATGAGCCAGACGGACCCGACGACCCGGACGGCACCGACGACCCAAATGGGCTCAACGACCTAGACAGGCCCGATGATCCAAAGATGTCCAACGACTCGAACGAGCCCGACAACCCGAACAGGTCGTCAAGCCCATCCGAGTTGTCGAGCGTGTTCGAGTCGTCGAGCCCGTTCAGGTCGTCGGGCTTGTTCGGGTCGTCGAGCCCGTTCGGGTCGTCTGGCACGTTCGAGTCGTCGGGCCCATCTGGGTCGTCTGGCTTGTTGGGTCGTCAGGCCCGTTCGGATTGTTGGGCCCATTTGGCTCGTTGGGCCCGTTCGGGTCGTCGGGCCCGTCTGGGTTGTTGGGCCCATCGAGGTCGTCGAGCCTGTTCTGGTCGTCGGGCCCGTTCGGGTCGTCTGGCACGTCTGGCACGTCTGGGTCGTCAGGCCCGTTTGGCTCGTTGGGCCCGTTCGGGTCGTCGGGCCCGTTTTGTTCGTCGGGTCCATACGAGTCGTCGGCCCGTTCGGGTCATTGGGCCTGTCTGGATCATTGGGCCTGTTTGAATCATTGGGCCCGTTTGGGTTGTCGTCCCGTTTAGATCGTTGGGCTCGTCTAGGTCGTAGGGCCCAGTTGGCTCGTCTGGCCCGTCCAGGTTTTCGGGCCCGTTTGGGTCGTCGGGCCCGTCCGTGTTGTCTGGCATGTTCGGGTTGTCAGGCCCGTCCTGGTCGTCGGGCCCATCTTGGTCGTCTAGCCCGTCTGGGTTTTTGGGCTCGTCCGTGTTGTTTAGCATGTCCGGGTTGTCAAGCCTGTCCTGGTCGTCGGACTCATCTTGGTTGTCGGGTCTGTCCTTGTCATTGGGCCTGTCCTAGTCATTGGGCTCGTCCGAGTTATCGAGCCCGTCCGGGTCATCGGGCCTGTTTGGGTCGCTCAACTTAATCTTTGACTCTGACTTAATGTAGTATTATTTGGGGGCTAACCCATCTTAGCCCTAGCCCTAACCCACTAGAGAGGGGGCTTTGGGGGCCGGGGCTTTTTTTTGGCCCCCTCATTTGGGGCCCCCCTAAAAGGGGGCTTTATGAAGAGTGGGTCAGGACTGACCCATGGGCTAGGGGCCAAATTGACACCTCTACGCACAAACTTGGTGATTTGTAAAAATACAATATAAAACACATTTTTTCTATAAAATTAAATGAAATATAGATAAGAAATGTAAACGTTGTCGATAGTTCAAATATTTAGTGTTTATCCCTCAAATGTATATAATAACATTTAATGAGTTTTTTCATTATACAGATTATTAAACTTAAACATGCAAAGATTTATATCATTTATAGGGTTAAATATGTTTTTGGTCCCTTAACTTTCAGTGAATTTTGGAATTAGTCCATTTTGAAACTTTGGACCAATTTAGTCCTTCATTTTTCGGAATACGTGGATTTAGTCCTTTTAATCAAATTTTGTTAGGTTTATTTGATATTTCGTACGCATTTTAGGATTGTATTTGAGTTGTTTATACTGTTTGACACATTTTTACTTTAATGTTAAGTCAAATACTATTGTGAAACGCGCTTGAAATGTCAAATAAACTTTACAAAATTTGATTAAAAGGACTAAATCCACGTATTTCAAAAGATGAAGGACTAAATTGGTTCAAAGTTTCAAAATGGACTAATTCCAAAATTCACTGAAAGTTAAGGGACCAAAAACATATTTAAACCTCATTTATATTATGAATTAGTGAGAAAAGTTGAACTGACAACATTCACCTTTCTTTCTAAATTTTTAATAGGGATTGAACTCTCGATTTTTTTTCTTCTTTTTCCTTTTATCATCTAACTGACATGTTAAAGTAAGCCAACCTAGCTCACACGGGTTGGTTCACCACGAGCCGGGTTGAAAATGAGTGAATCCAACCCAGCTCATTTTATGGTGAGTCAGAAATTTTGTAACCCGGCTCAACCCACCACAAGTTGGTGGGTTGGCTCACCAACCCACCTAAAAAAATTATTTATTTATTTAGTATTCAAATATTTAAATAAATTTTTAAGTAACCCATGAGATGACAATCATAGTAAAATCAAGAACCAATGTTTTGATCATGCTCACCACCAATATGTGAAGAATTATTTCCAAGAAAGTATCCATATAGTCTAAGAAAGCATGACTAATATTACAAATTTTTTGTCATGTTATTCAAAAAAATATAAATAAAAAACTATACATTTTTTTCATGCTAATTTAGAAAAAAAAATGTTTATAAGACACTTACTTGAGTAATTTACTATAAAGATTATAGTTAAAGATTAAAGTATCAACATATATAACTTGACAATCAAATTAATTAAATATTCAAACTATTCAAATATAATTAAGCAACATTCAAGCATTTAAAAATATGAAATTGTGAATAAATATAATAGGAGTAGTAAATAATTATTAAAAAAAAATTAAAAAAATTGTAAAAATATGTTGATGAGTTAAGTGGGCCAACCCACCTTCAACCCGGCTCGAACCCGTTTAACCCGTGGGTTAAGTGAGCTGGGTTAAGTTCAACTCACTTTTGAAAAAGTTGAATTTTTCTCAACCTAACCCGACTCGAACTCGTGGTGAGCCGGGTTGACTCACAGGTTGAAACTCATTTTGACATCTCTACATCTAACTACTGCCTAACTAAGTCACTTTATCACTTATACAAAGATCTATAAATATTCCACCTAACTAAGTCATAGATACTTATTAACAACTTTCCTTAGTTTCTAATTTCATTTTTATTTTCTCTTTTATTCAAATGTTATCTTCCTCTTCTAGAATTAATAACTGAAATTATAAGTAAACAATTTTTTTTAATATTAATTAATCAAAATAGTGTATATTAAAAATTATTAGGTTAAATTATGACTTTGGTTTCCATGATCGTAGCAACATATGGATTTGGTACCTTTATTTTTTTTATCTCAATTTGGTTTCTATTTTGGAAAATTTGATGCAATCAATTCCGTTAGTGGTACAATAACAATGTTAAAGGGGTGTCACATGTCAGTTCTTGAATTTTTTGAAATTTTTTAATTTTTTTTGAATGTTTTTTATTTTTAAAAGAATTAAAAATTTGCCACATATCAAGCTGACGCCGCAACATGTGACAGTGACAGTGTTGAGGAGTAGTGACAGTGCCACATGTGTCACTATTATGTCAGGTCTCATTTTCTCATACTCAATTTGGTTTCTATATTTTAATTTGTCTCAATTTAGTCTTAATTTTTGTAAAAATTGTACAATTTCATCTTTATCCTTACTAAAACAAAAATTAATTTTTATATAAATATTATAGAAACATTTTTATTAAATTTGATATTTTTATTCAAATTGATATTTTTAATATATATTTTTAACAAAACTAAGTTTATTTAAATTTGTGTTTCACATTCAACTTTACTTAAATTTGATTTCAAATTTCAAATTTATTTAGCATTATTTTAAATTGTCTATTACCATTATTTTCTAAATTTTCTATCACCATTAATTTATTTACCATTATTTCAAATTGAGAATAAGGGAATGACACTTGGCATAATAGTGACATGTGGCACTGACACTACCACATCACATTGTTACTGTCATAACGTCAACTTGACAAGTGACAAATTTTTTAATTTTATTCAAAATAAAAAAAAATAATCAAAAAATCAAAGAATTGACACGTGACATTCTTTTTAACGTTATTATTGTACCACTAACAAAACGAACTTGATTTCATCGAATTTTCTAAAATAGAGACTAAATTAAGATAAAAAAAATAAAGGAACTAAATTGATATACTTACTTAACAAAAGAGGGGATATTGATAGAATAAATGTATAACTTGAATATTTCATTTAAGAAAATAAATTTTTATTTTTGTCCATTGCAGTTTATCATAGACTTTACAATAAAATAACTCCAAATGTAATAGTGAAGAATTTAATAAAATTTATAAGAAAGTATAGGTATGAAAAGACATTATTAGACTCGGGCAAGCCAACCTTAACACTACACAAAATCAAATATTAAGAATAATGGGTCAAGCTCATCTAAATTGACGCAAATTAACTAATAAATAAAAAATAATATCATTAAACATTAAGTGAGTCAAATTGAAGTTACAAAATAAATTTGTATTGATATAAGTGTCAATTTAGTGGACGCTAAGTACAAGAAATAAATAAAAATAATAATAAAAATGTTAATAATAGAATGGGATAAATATATTCTGAACGAACACAAATTAACTATTAAATAAAAAATAACAGCATTAAACATTATATGGACCAAGTTGACGCTAAAAATAACTTTAGGACAATGATACTTTAACCTACTTTTTTTGACACATTTTTAATCCATCACTTCAATCATCATTAGATCATCACATCACATCACTAAAAAGAATAAAAAAAGATGATCTAATGGTGATTAAAGCAATGGATTAAAAGTGGGTCAAAAAAAGTGGGTTAAAATATCATTTTCCATAACTTTATATCAATATAAGTTTCGGCCTAGCTGACACTAAGAAGAAGAAATAAATAAAAAATAAAAATATTAATGATAAAGTAGGTCGAACACACTGTAAACGAACACTAATTGACCAATAAACAAATAATAATAACATCAAACATTGGGCGGCTCAACTCTACAATTTATTCTATTAATAGAAGCGTCAATCTATCCAAGTAGAAGAAATAAATAAAAAAAATAAAAATATTAATGATGGAGTGAGCCCTATTTTAAATGAGAGCAAATTAACCCATAAACAAAAAGTAATAATATTAAATATTGTGTGGATCAAACAAACCTTAAGATATATATGTTATGAATTTATGTGTATTAGTAGGATCAAATCGGAACTATAGATTAATTTTGATCTAATGGTCCAAATTTTGAACCACAAATTTATATATGGATTGAACTCTCTTCATTACCTAAGTTGCATTGCAGCAAAAGATGATAAGTTGCATTACCTAATTAATTTTTATTTCTAAAATTGATTATTACTTAGACATTTTTTTACTGATTAACTTGATTGTTGACTAATGCATGCTCATTCAACGATAAAAGCTTTTAATGTATATATTATTATGTCTATATCATTATATAAAAGAATTTTCTCTTTTTCTTACATATCTTGTTTCAATTTTATTTTCTAGATATAATTGTTTTTTTTTAAACTAAAATAATTATTTTACCAATTTTATCCATTATGAGAAGTAGATGATTTTCGGAAGAAATCAAAGAATCTATTAAGAATCCTCTAAGAGCTACTCCAATAGTGGATCTTGACCAACCAACATTATTAGGGTAGTCAAAATAATACATCCAAAATTTATATATTTAATTACTGTCACTAATACAATAAAAATGAATAGATAATTTAGTATAATAATAACTAAAAAAGAAATCACACATATCTAAAAGATTGTTAAAAGAAAATTAATTAAACCACACTTAAAATCCAATTATAAAAAACACACATGTACAATACTTTTTTTCTATGTTCATAAAAAAAATAATATACAAGAGGCTCATTAAATAAACGAATAAACTAATATTTCATTATTAAATTAGACAAGAGATAATTACCTTCATTATTTCCTCGAGAATAGAAGATCATAATTGAGAGATGGCAGTAAAAATAGTAGATCTTTTTCTCTTCAGAAACAAAAGAAAATAGGTGAGAATGAAATATGAGAATAATTTGTGTGAAACTCAAGACATATAATGGAACCACAATTAAAATCCGATTATAAAAAAACACACAGTATAATATTTTTTCTTTTATGTTCATAAAATAAAAAATTAATATAAAAGAGGCTCATTAAATAAATTATTAAACTAATATTTTACTATCAATTGAGACGAAAAAATTACCTTCTTCTTTACTTCCTCGAGAATAGAAGAGAATAGAAGAGAAATAAGAGCAAAAATAATAGATTTTTTTCATTTATTTTGAGATTTATTTCATCTCTATTTCATGCTTGAACGCTTTTGAATCGAAATATATATTTTAAGAAATGAATGATTTATTTATTCAATCAATAATTAATCTGAATTTGAAGTAGGATAAGGAATTTGATTTTTTAATTGATTCTATGGGTTTAGTGACCTTCTTTTGAATATAATACATTACAACAAAAGATACTCTATTAGTAACCAATTTTAGTGACAAAAAATTGTTAATCTAGTGACAAATTTAGATAACAATTTACAAAATAAAAAATTATTGGTTATTAAAATAATCATTATTATAAATGAGAAAAATATAATTAGTCACTAAATTGATCACTAATTAATTAGAGACCAATTTAGTAACTAAGTGATAGCAAAAACCTAGGTAGTTAATATTTAGTGACTAATTTCCTTTAGTAGCTAAAATCATGAAATCATGTAACTAATTTAAAAAACCAATTTAGTGACCAATTATAATTTTTTATTCATAATAATGACTATTTTAGTAACCAATAATTTTTTACTTTGTCAATTAGTATCTAAATTAGTGATTATAGTGACTAACAACTTTTAGTTATTAAAATTGGTTACTAATGAGACATTTTCTTGTATTATTTTTCTTGATTTGACTATATTTTAAAATTTAATTATTTTTAAACTAAAATAATTATTTATAATACAAATAATTACTTACAAAATAAATAATAATTATAAATTATAAATATTATTTATTTTAATTTTTATAATAATAATAATAATTTTATTATTTGTATCTATTATAAAAATAATAATAACACATATGTTTCTTAGTATTATATAGAAATAATAAATTCGTTTAATGCAGATTGTTTATGCAAGCACACTTGGTGACAAATACTATTTTACATATTTTACATGTTATTTTTAATATATATTTATATATTTATTATTTATTGAAATATAATAAATTGAAACAGTCTTGGGGTAATTTTTTATTTATTATGTTAAAAATTAAAAAAAAACGGTTATTTAAAAATACATATCTCTTAAAATTATTGTTTAATATTTGTATAATTTCAGAAGAAATGGGATAATAATTGAATAATAAATATGAAAGCGAAAAACTAAGAAAGTTACTAAAAAGTCCTTCGGACACACTTGCAATATTAAAAAATAAATATTATTAAATGACAAGTGAATACATATGTCGACATATATATCAAATAATGATAGACAGGACAACATATTATAATTAACATTACGAAGGAATAACCTAATTAAAATGCGAATAATTCTGACTTTTTCTCCACCTCGTTTGTTGTTTTTAATAAATATTAAACCATATAAACAAATGTGTTAAAAATGCATTAAACATAATGGTTAACAGTTTTTTTCCGATAATTTTCAACCAATGAGTTATTGAAAAAGAAATATAGAAAACATGTAAATCACATTTCCCAATTTAAAAATATACTCACTACCAGTTTCTCTCACATTCTTCCATACACAACTGTAATAAAACACAAAAATATTTTTTCTTTATTCTTTTTAACATTTAGTTTATACACAATAATTATTTGGTATTCAAAATCAATCTTAAATCTACATATTTATTATAAAAGTTAAAAAATCATATATGATATATATAATTAGATAATAATACAAAATGATTTTATATTTTACTCTGATTAAATTCGTAATAATTATTGTACTCAACATAATAAACAAAAATAAAAATAAAAATATTTTTAAATAATTTGTATTCATTAAATATATTAATCATCATGCTTAATAATTAACAAAACTGTTATAATTTAATCATATATTGCTAGGTTTCTACTCCATAGATGTTTTTTCACTAATATAGCTATATGCTTGCTTAATTATTATAATTAAATGCATAACAATCATCTCTTGTGTGTCATTTGCATATTTTTGTCCATTTTTCTTCCCCACCCACTGAATTCCAAAATACTACTATATATACGTGTGTGTTTGTGTTATATATATATATATATATATATAT
>Ga0214545_1012700_pt1 | contig 10844 bp, 5 predicted proteins | sample CNSS4metaG_FD_160064 | JGI IMG/M metagenome (GOLD analysis project Ga0214545, IMG submission 160064) | Root nodule microbial communities from cowpea collected in UCLA plant growth center, Los Angeles, California, USA - CNSS4 | ecosystem: Host-associated > Plants > Roots > Nodule | place: USA...
ACCCAACTGAAAAAGTCGGGGATTCCCCATACCCATACCCATACCCAGTCAATGCGGGGATTCCCCGTCAAAACGGGGACGGGTTCGGGCAATACCCACGGGGACGGGTTTATTTGCCATCTCTAATTGAAAGTCAACAATAAAAAAAAATTGACAAATATTTTACGTTAAGAGACTAAATAAAATTTGTCCTGCTCAAATTACTAAGTTATTTATTCAAAATATATATTCTAATTATTTTTCTTTTTTTTACATTTTAGGCTATGTATTAAATATGAATTAAAAGTCTCCCATCAAAAGATAAAGTTAGATGATATATAAAAAAATATCAATAATAATTGAATATTAAAATTTTGTATTGAATGCGATGATTTCTTTATATTTCAGAAGTACTAGATCTCTGTTTTCTATTTTAGGCAAAAAAAAAAACATTTTGCTTTTATAATTAGAATTGTGGTTGTGGCTTGATAAGAAAGACGTGAATTGTGAGCATTATTAGAAAAACAGTTGAGGTGATTGATGATATATTTACCAAACTGTCGGGGGTTAGAAATGAAATCGTTATGCGCTTTTCCTGTGTTTGCAGCAATGAAAACGTCCCTTCCGAGTTTTCTGTTGAGTTGCTGTAACATCTGTTCCAGCTGAGGGTTAAACAACGCAGCAGCTTGTTGCAAATCAGGAGCACATTGTCCATTTCTCCCTCGTTGAGCCAATTCTGAAGGAACACAACCCAAAGGTCCCGTCCCTGTCACCAGAACTCTGCGAGCTCCCAAATCATACAGTTTCTGCAACACGCATTTATCATTAACCGATTAATCGTCATCACCAACATAAAATAAAAGCACACATTATTATTTTGTTACCTGCAAAAGTTTTTGGTACTCAGAGATGAGATATGTGACGTATTGAGGAAGTGGGTATTGGCGAGACCTTGCTGAATTGGGCACCAAGTAATAGTTGTTCACAAAATCGTTTCCTCCTACAGTGATGAGAACCAGTGCTTGATTCACCAAGCTCTTGGCTTGTGAAGCTCCGATTATAGCACTCACTCGGTTCTGGTACTCTTTGAAATACTCCAGCTGTCTGTACATTCTGATCACGTTCACCTGCAGAATGTTTGTGTATATTCTGTTAGGTTGAGGTTTTGAAGAAAACATGAAATGAAAGTAGGAAGAAGAGAACTTACAAACTGAATTCCTGTGTCATTAAGGATTCCAATTCCGGCTGAAGCGAAATTGGCACCAACTAGAAGCCTGTTTCCTCTTAACTCTGGACTCAAGTATGGCAATGTAGACTCGGCACCAAGTTTCTGACCTGAACACAAACCAAACCACATACTTAGACATACACTTCCTGTCGTTGTTAAGGTATATTATATGCAAAACTATCATTTTATATACGGTTCTTTTTAAGGTCATTCAAACGTGAGACTAAACTATCACTTGCTGCTACCTTACCAAAAAGGATTGAAAAGCACAAATGTTGAAGATAAAAATGAAACTTAAAAAGATGAACATTGAAGAAGAAAAAATGAGGGAAGAGAGAGAAATGCAAACTGAACTGATAAGATCAGGAATGTTGAAGCCATTGGAGAAACGACCAGTTGGGCTATGAGAGGGAGCATAATCAATGCCATAAGGAGGAGCATCGGCACGTGCAGTGGTGGCCAAGTAATTGTTGTTTCCACTATCAACAAGTGAATCTCCAAACACAAAGAATGCCCTTGGCCTTGCTTCAGCACCACACACAATCATTCCAATTACTACAACAAAACTAAGAATGGCCAAAGGAGCAAAACTTGACAACACTGCCATATTCAAAATGAAGTTTTGAATATGAGAAATAGCTGGTTTTTGATAAGTTGATGGAGGAATTGAAGAGGTTCAAGTGTTTATATAATAAACATTTTCACAGGATTTGATAGCTCTTACTAGTTTAGGAGGCTACTTTAGTGCTCTTTAATTCAAGCTTCTATGTTCTTCTGAAAACCGTGGCATTCGTCAAAAACATAAATGCAAAAGGTTGGATTCATTCAAGTGCAGCTAGAGATGGTTAGATATGTAATTAATATGCTTTCTTCAACATTTCTGCCAATTTCAAATATATATACCTTCTTATTTATTACTGGGATTACAATACTTTTACTTTTATTTTCCTACTATCAACTTTTATTATAAAATTCTCATTTCATTTTTTTTCTGTTTTTTTTTTTTTTCAAATATTTGTACAGAAAACAGTGTACTAACAAACGTGATTTTAAAATATTTTTTAGACCTATCTTTAATAAGTTATTGCAGAAAGGTGTTTTAACTTTAACTTTACTTAAATGTTAATTTAAATCTTGTAAGGAACTTAAGTAATATATACGTACAACAAAATTATAATCTTATCAAGTTAAGTTTTTAGTTGAAGATAATACTTTTGCGACTTTGAATTAAGTTTAATTTTTTTTTCTAAGTTTTTACTGAATCTCTTTCCACAATCCTATCACATCCATTGAACGTCCTTCAATATGGATGGACTTTTTTTTTCCGTTTGTTATTTAATTAAATTTATGTATAATGTCTATAACGACTTTAAATGACACAAGAAGTACCCGAAGCATTTATGTTATCCTTATGTTTGTATAAATATTAAAACACAAATGTGTATACTCTCTTGTTTTCCGGAAGAGATCAATTTCTAATGGATAAATCATAATATATATATATATATATATATATATATATATATATATATAAATATAAGATGATTGTAAAAGTTAAATCGAGTTACTTTATGCTTAACTAGTATATAGTATAATAATAAAAAGGTTAAATTAGTCTTGTTCTTGCTTTTCTTCAAAAGTGTCAAATTGTTCCTATATTTTTTTTTGTTAATTATCATGGTTTTTTTAAAAGTGATTCAATTTGGTTCTTACCATTAGTTTTTCATAAATAGTTAAAGTCATTGTCACTTGTCAATTTATAGTTTTTTTAAAAAAATGATTTTTAAATTTTTTTTACACGTGTCACTCCATAATTGTAAAAACTAAGCAATATTGTCTCTTTTAAATCGAGACTTAAATTACTTGTATAAATCTTATGTTGATATTCTTAATAAAATTAAAATTTTTATTAAATATTTATGGAAATATTTTTAAACTAACTTTAAAATTTATATGAAATACATGTTTGAGATCATGTTAATTAGAGTTTGAATGTGATTATTAAATCCAACGAATACAAAGCATGCAACAAAAAATACATGAACAAATTAAAATCAATAAGTTGAATAGTATAATTCTCAAAATTTAAGTATTAACTCTATCAATTCACCCATGTGAATTGTTCTAAATATTTCATATAGATTTGAAACTTTGTTTAAAATTATTTCTATAAATATTTAATAAAAATGTCAATTTTAGTAAAAATATTTATAAAAAAAGTAAATTGAGTCTCAATTTGAAGAGAGATAATGTTTTACTTTTATAAAAATTGGGACTAAATTGAAATTAAAAAACAAATGTAGAGACTAAGACTCTGTCCACGTGGCACAACCTTGTAGGGGCGGCTTAAGAGTTCGGGAGGTCTAAAACAAACTTAAAAGATGAGGTCTTCTATTTAAAATTTATTTTTCAAATTTTTTTTATGCAAAATTATTTATAAAATTGTCATATAATTAATTTCATTTAACATTTCTTTCTCAATAGATAATAAGGTTAATCTATTTAATCTTTATTGTTTATACCCATCTATATTTACTAATTTATTTTTCTTACTTACTTTTATAAATTTAGTCATAGTTCCTTTTTGTGATACAATTAAAGCCTCAATTCTTCTTTTCTTTTGGATTTTTAAATAGCCAAATTCAATTTTTTTAACATATGTATATATTTTTATATGAAATAAAAAATTATAATATATAAAACACTACTATAATAAGTATATAAAATGAGCGAGTTAAAACAATAAAATTTAGTTCTAGTTGTCAAGAAAGTAAATTAGTAGACATGTAGTATCTTGAAGTTTTAAGTCTCTTTCTCCTTCTCAAGTCTCAACTTTTTCACAAACATGTAGGGTTTACTTTAAGAGTAATCATTAATAAAAATAATTTAAAAAAATTAATGTTCTTAACTCGATAGTAAGTTTTTTTTTCCTAAACTTGAATTGTCTTTGTATAGAAAACTTAACTATGAATTATGCTCAAGTTAATCTATTATCCACCAAAAGACTAAATCTTAATCTAATTAATAATTATGTAGAAAAATTACAACTCCATGTCAAGGTATACCCAAAAAAAAAACACTTGAAACTCGTAAATTGAAAATTACCGAAAAATAAAACTGGGCAAATGAAACACATTTATAATTTTAATACAAATCCAAAACAAAATAAAAACAACAACATAAATAGAAAGAAAAAGCATACTAACAAGAAAAAAGATGAAAAAAATGGTACACATGGACAAGGTGAGATTCAATAATCTACCAAAATGCTACAAAAAAGATACTTAGGAGAGAAGAAAGTAAGAAGAGAGAAGAGAAGTCACATATAAATAAAAAGATAAAAAAAGAAAATAGGACTCCAGATTGATTATATAAGAATAAAGATAACTAATTATTCTATTTTTTGTAAACAAAATTATAATTTAATAAATATTAATTATAATTTTTACACTAGTGCAGAATAAACTTTTCACAGCGTCCAATATACATCGGTTCATGCGCAAACGAGGCATATAAAGACACGGTGGTACTTTTGTAATTTTTTCAAACTTTTATGCCTTGGTTGTACATAGAACTGAGGCATAAAACGTAGCGTTTCACTTCTCTTCGGTGTTTTAAAGCGCGTACACCTTGGACTACACCAACTCCACGAGGTTCTTATGCAGCACCATGTTCTCGTCGACCTCGCTTTGCAGCTAGTCGATGCGGTGTCGTTTTGATGTCGCGTCGGATTTAAATTGAGGATAGAGCTGGGAGCAGAAGACGTACTCGATCTGCGCGATGTGGTCCTTGGCGTCTTGAATTGAAGCGACGAGGATGGTGCTGAGACCGCCGACATAGTTTGCGGCACCGGCCTTGGTGAGAGGAAACCCTAACTTTGGAGAGGGAGGGTGGGTCAGAAAGTTTTTTTTTTTTTTTAAATTCGTGATACCCATTAGGCCTCGGTTCCCTTCAGAACCGAGGCAGTAACCCTCGCATATGCCTCGGTTCATAATCGAGGCATAAACATATCCTTTTTACCTCGTCAGTATATGTTTCGGGTGTAAAATCGAAGTCAAAAGGTCAAAATAACCGCGGTGAAATCCCTCCCCTACACTAGTGTTAATACCAACAAAAAATTAATAAACACTAATAATAATTTAATTAAATTTTGTTCTAAAACATAAACTTATAATTAATTTAATAGAACTAGTAATAAAAAAAATTAGGCATTTTATTAAACATAATTTTATAATTAATTTAATAGAAAAATATTAGTAGTTAAAAACTTTAGAGGCTTTTTTTTGTGTGGAAACCTAAAATGAATGTTTTACTTGCTTTCCCATTTAACTGATATGTAACCTTGTAGTGATGTGTGTAAAAGTAATTCAAAATTCAAAAAAGTTAAAAAATTAAAAACTAAAAACTAAAAACAAAACCATTGACAAGTGATATCAACTTTAACATAATTTGTGAAAACTAACCTGAAAGAACAAATTGAGTTAGTTCGAAAAAAAGACTAAGACTAAATTAAAACAATAAAAAAACTAAAAAACGAATTTCACACCCAAATAATTTAGCCTAACAAAAATTGAAAGTCATTTTCATCGTAGATTCTAGAAAACCGTTTACATTACTTTTGGCCTCCATAAAGTTTTCACATTTCACTGTATTAGATATTTATGGTACTTGTAATACGTAATATTGTAACCGCCATTAATTTAAAAAAGATGTTCACACACCATCGTCATACAATCCGGAGATAATTGAGTGATATTTAGGGGTGTAAAAAACATCCGTACCATAGGTATTTCGGATAAAACTTGTAATAGATAGGAAATAGATATTAAAAATGGATATCCGCAGATAACGGGTATGAGTATTTTTATATGTAAAATCCTAGAAAATGACATTTTAAAGGTGATAGTGGTTTAAAAATAGTGAGACTCAATTATTTTAATATTAAAAGGTTTTAGTATAAATCAAATTGTTATAAACGAGTTTCATTATTTTAAAACACATCATCTCTCTAAAAACCACTTTTCTAGAGTTCTCTTACTTCTCTCTAGAAGTTCTGTCTCTCTGGTCGTCTGATTGAAGAACCGAGACCGTAGGATTGATCCTCTCGGTGAGCTCTTCAAATTGGACTGATCAGTTTCTTCGTTCGCGTAAGTTGAGTTTCCGCTATCTTTTTTAGTCTTTTTCTGTTTTCTGTTGCATGCGAGCCTTCTTCCGCTTGTTTGCGACGTTTTAATCATCAGTATGAGTCTCTGCTGATCATTGATCATACCGCTATGTCCTGATCGTTCTTGTGATGTTTCTATGTGTAGATAGAGCATCCTGTGGAGTTAGAGGTGTTGAAGTTTTTAAGGCGTTGACGTTTATAAAGCTGTCTAAACAGGATAACAAGTAAGGGAAGCTAACTATTTTGCTTTAATTTTGTATAGAAATTATTCTGATGACTTTGAATTGCATGATTGAGTGTTGTATGAGTGCTTGAACTGTGTAATTGAGTGTATGATTGAATTGTGCTAGATTTCTGAACTATTGCATATGAGAACAGATTGGGAATTTGGTATTTTTGCCTAAGCGAGCAGCTCTCACCTGAGCAAAAACACCAGAAACTCATCCCTTGTTTCGGCGCGAGATCTCGCCTAGGCGAGCCAGTCTCGCTTGAGCGAGAGTCACTCTCGTCTAAGTGAGACAGCTTAGCTTGAGCGAGAATTCACCTAGAGTTTGGGTTGTTCTCTGTTTCGAGCCTCGCTCAGGCGAGAATGACTTGCCTCAGCGAGATAGCCCTTTTGTTTGGGCGAGACCTTCCAGATTGGGCGAGAACCTCTGCAACTGAGTGTTATTTCCCTGTTTCTAATGGATGAAGCTATGTTTAAATGTTAAAATCTAAACCTAGTTATGATATGCATGAATTGTTATGACTGGTAATATGTGTGGTGAAATTGCATGAAGTTGGAATATGAGAAGATGTGGTTGAACTAGGATTTCAAGGGAAATTCTAAGAGGAATGCTTTAGTGTATGTAAGGACATAAGGACTCAGTTTTGGTTGGTATCCTGACGCTCCAATAACGATTAAGGCTCATGTAGAGCATAATGGATTATGTCGGGAGGAGTAGCAGGAGGTCCTAGTTTGTGGACTCGATCAGTCACAGACGCGAAGGGGACTTACCCTGGAAGTGGTTGGGTGATAACCCCTTGTGTCCAAACTCTGCAGAGTTTGGGAACCGTTACAAGTGCAAGCCACCAAGAGATCCAATGTCGCTTACATAATCCGGATATTGAGTCTAGAGTCATGTATATGTGCTGTGGTGGTCTATATGATTATGGTGATAATGAGAAAGATTGTATGGTTTCTGTTTATAATTGAACTGCATGATTCCTTTAATCAGATTAGCTTACCCTTGCTTTTATGTTCTTGTCTTGTGTTGTATGTTTCCTTTTGCGATGATTACCTATTCGGTGGGAGCATATGTGGTTGCAATGTCAAAGGCACTTCTGGAGGATGAACAACCATCGTTTTAGTGTTGAGGAGGAGGTTTCCAGTGGGAGCTTTAGCAGTGGTCAATTTAAGTATAGAGTTTATTAGTTTAGTTTAAGTGTATAAGTGATATATTTTTATAGTCATAACTTTTGTAAGACTGTATTAATATATTGTGTACATTAAATTATCCATTTTGGAACTATGATGAAACTCCCTATTTTTATTAGCTTTAAGCTGCTGAAATTGGGATGTTACATTATACCTGCATATTAACGGGGTGGGTATGAATATCATAGTATTTGTATTCGTGGATATCCACACCCCTATACTCTAATTTAAGTTAAAAAAATGATTAAAATATTAACACATTGATTTTTAATAGGTTATTTTTTTATCAATTGGTTTTAAAAAATCTCTATTTATTTGTAAACTGTCATTCAACACTATTTAATTGGGCTATTTGCATTTTGTTTGAAATTTATAAATGTTATGCATTATATTTTTTTTAATTTATAAATAAATTTTGTTGTTAAATATTAAATTTTTCGTTTCGTAAATACCCGCGGATATCCGTAGATATCTGTAGATATTTAAAAATATGCAAGTACTCGCATAACGAATGTCCGCACAGATATGAGTACAAATACAGGACTAATATTTATCCAATGAATAAGGTACAAGAAAGCTACTCCTCATACCCTACCTACCCCGTTGTTGACATATCTGGTGATAGCATTTCAAAATTTTACTTTTGTATAATGTAAGAGTATTATATATAATTGATTGTTTAAATTCTATTATAATTATTCCTGAAATATTGAAAGATAATTTAGTCATAGCATTTCAAAATTTATTTAGTGATACATACTTAATTTATAAGTCCAAAAATAATAATTTATAATTATTCTTGAAATATTTAAAGATAACACTGTTATTTGTGAAATATATTTTAATTACTATTTAGCAGTATATCAACTGATATATTTTTTAGGTCCAAATTATAAATATTTAAATCTATATAATACTTGTCATTTTACTTAATATTTTTTATTATTATCACATTATTCACTCATTCTTACTTACCAAAAAAATATTTTGTAGATGAACTTCTTTTTCACTCTATCAACCCATTACTATGGACCAAAGATATGATGATCGAAGATCTCTCACTCGACTAATTCCGATTAAAACAACTAGCAACTAATATTAGTTAACTAATATTAATTAATTAAGTTTGTGTCATACTAAATGATTAAGAAATGTATGTAACTGAATCCTCCATAATAGAGAACATGATTTGAATGGTCAAATAGTAGAGCAATACACAATGATTTCATATTAATTATAAAGTCCTTCTATATTTTCATGTTACCTGTTTTGTAGGTGTTACCTACTTCTACTCCCTCATTATAGAAAAGGCTACAACCCTACCTCTTTTGTCGGTAATATCCAATTGCAATAAGTATGAAAAAAAGTAAATATTTAAGGCTTTTCATTTTTGCATTCCATTATTACAAACTGTTTCATATTAATAGGAAAAAATATATTGTAGAAGAAAATGTCATTATGTCTTCTAGAAACTTTGTTTCAAAAAGTTCGATTCAGAAAATTCATTCTTAAAGTTATTTTGGAAATTCTGTTATAAAAAAATTATTTTAAAGAATGTTTCATACATTTTGAATTTTTCATTCTTAAACTTTATTTGAAAAATTATATTCTAAAACAGAAATTTTATTTCAGAAATTATATTTTAAAAATTCTGAAAAGCTTAGAATAAGTATTTCGAAAATCACTTTTTTAACATAAATCATGGGTGCAGACATTAGTGCAGAACAGGCCTTCCACAATGTTAAATAATGACGATTATCCAAAAAGTGTCTTAGAAAAAAATGTGGTGACATACTGGTAATTATAGTGCGTGTTTTAATGATGATTAAGTGTAGAATTGTTATCATTTTTCAAACGGGGATCTATAACGACAGTTTAACGTAGAAGTGTCGTCATATGTGTTCTTAATTTTCTCTTTTACAGAACGTTTGCATTTTGTGCCTTAGTTTTTCATTGTATTATTTCTCTCACTACAAAAAAACATGTAAATTGTGACGTTTTTAATGTGACGGTTGTTTAAAACTACCGCTTTTTACCGTATAATACGACATTTAGAGAACTGTCATATTTTACATATAAAATATGACTGTTTTAATTGCCATTTTTTAAACTGTCATATTTTAGACACAAAATATGACGTTTTTAATTGCCATTTTTTTAATATATCTCAATATTTTATTTTTACTTTTTCTCTGTTTTCACTTTCCCTCTCACTTGATATTTTTTAACTTTCGCAGGCCCTTATTTTCAAATTTCGCCCATTACCCTCTATCATTCTCTTTACCACTTAGGGTTTAATTTAGGGTCTTGAAATGAAGGGCTTCTCCTTTCCTTCACTCTCTGCTCCCACTCTCACCATTCCCTTGCCAACAAGTTCTTCCTATTCATGAAAGTGATTTCGTTGTTGGCTTAATCGGGAAAAGTCGTGTTGCGCAGAAGGTGACGCTTTCGACACCAAAATTGTGATGGTGCAAAAGGCCCTCAAAGGCTAAACGCTTTGCCATCAGACTTGACAAGATTGGTTCAGAGGAGCTAGGGTTTATAGTGGGTTTCCTCCTTCCTCTTTGCAATGTGCTTGTGGTGATTCTATAAATCTTGATTTTGTGGGGTTAAGGGTCTCTTAGGTTTTCTTTTTTCTTTTTGTGTTTTATGAGTTGTGTGCTGTGATATAATGTTACTTTTTTAATTTTTTTATCATACAGTCTCGCTGAAGCAGCAGTAACGATTGCTAGGCATGGTCGGTCTCCTCCCCTCAGTTAAAGAGAGCTTCACCATCCCCAAGGTATTTTTATCTTACTTGTTATAGTTATTATTTCAACATATAATTTTAAGGCTAGTGCGATTGTGGATATTGATGAAGTCAGGATGTGTTCCTTGTTAAAGTTAACAGGATATAGAGAGTTGGAAGGTGCAAATTAGTATTGGGAAAACGAAGTTGACGAGTTTTATGTTGTCTCAGGCATTAACACTCTGATGTTCGTCATGTCCATATACTTCAAATCATCGAAATGATAATATATTTAAACTTTTGTATTTCACTTCATAATGTTAAATTC
>Ga0214545_1012702_pt1 | contig 10844 bp, 8 predicted proteins | sample CNSS4metaG_FD_160064 | JGI IMG/M metagenome (GOLD analysis project Ga0214545, IMG submission 160064) | Root nodule microbial communities from cowpea collected in UCLA plant growth center, Los Angeles, California, USA - CNSS4 | ecosystem: Host-associated > Plants > Roots > Nodule | place: USA...
TATATATATATATATATATATATATAAGTATTGCAAAAGATCGTTACTTGCAAAATTGGGACCAAATTCATTTTCGCTTCTCTCTGTAAATACCAAGCAACCGAATGTGGTTTTGTTTTGGGTGAAACGTTGTAGTTTTGGTTTCACGTTTTGCTGAACAACCATCGTCAAGTCTCACAAGTCTTGGGCGTCTCAACTGGTGGACTCAAGTACAGGTTACGAGATCTCCTCCGCATCTTGTAGGTTGAAGCATTGAAGGGCTTTTGAGTTGCAGAAGTGGGGTTTATCACCCATGCTTCTTCACCTATTATAAATAGGTGGCTCAAGGCTCCTCCGAAACACACCTTTTTCCACACATTTGCTCATTGTCTCTGCTCTTCTTACCTTTTATCACTTTCTCTTTCTTTTCTTAACTTCTAGTTTATTTATTTACTTTTTTTAAGAATTATCTTATCTTTGAAAAATCAAAAAAGTTCTTGTTATATTTTGAGGGACTTTTGCAATATATTGTAGACAATGACACTACAAAAAAATTTGTTAAATACGACGGTTATTTGGAGTATAAAATGACAGTTTTGACTGTCATATTTTATGCATATGGCGGGTGCGGGTACCGTCATATATCCTGTCACAATGAATAATATGACGGTCTTGGACGAAACGTCGCAAGGCCCGCCATTAAATGCATTGCACAAATAATGGCAGTTTGAACCGCCGTATGTTGTGCGCAAATAATGGCAGTGAAAATCGTCTTAATTTGTTTATTTTTAAAGAATTGTCATGCGAAATACAACACCTAGAAATGCCATTATTTGTACTATACAAATGCGTTATACGACGTTTCAACTGCCATAATTTGAATGTGATTTTTTTATATTATTTTTATGTAACATGCTTTCCATTATTATTGAATTTGTTTTCCATAAAATTAAAAAAATAACAGACAACATCTTGATCAATAATACTTTCATTCATAATTCATATTTCATATTTAAAAACTTGATATTACGAAACACAATCCAAAAGTTTTCACATTGAAAACAAAAGCCAAAAAAAAAAATTTAAAACATTATTATAATACATTTTGCTAAATTTCTATAGCTATGTTCCTATAGCTATGTGCCTAACTTGTCTTTTCTGTCCCGTTTGATCTTCTTATACCAATGGTGATGGAGCACCACTTCCAACATCGGGTACTTGGAATAAAAAAAATTTATAACTTATTCAAATTCACATGTGTATTATAATAAACTTGTGTAATTTGTTAAATAAACTATTAAGTTTTACCTCATTAACCGAAGTATGTATCAAACCAGCAGCCATAGCAGCAAAATGGTCAGGAACGTCATCTCTAGAAGCAATGTAGGCAACCAATGTTTGCATTTGGTTTTTGAGAGTTGTGAGCTCATTTTCCATCTTTAGAAACATCCGTATTTGTTGATGTTGCACTATATGAAGCAAAATTCATACCATTTAATCTTGTAGTGGATTGCTTAAATGCAAGAGTGGGACAAGCTCCATGTGACAATCCTCTGACCCGACCTGGATGCTCCTTACCAAATATGAGACCAATCGGATCATTTGGAGATATATCTGATGCAATCTCTAGGTTATTCAACATTAGCTTATCTATTTTTTCCTGCATTAAATTGGAAGTGCAAAAGACCGCCAAACAAACAAATTATGACGACTTAAAATGATAAACTAGTACACCAACAATTAGTTCAGACACAAATAAGAAAATTGAAAGTGATCATATAAGTTGAAGTACTTGAAGAGAAAGGTGTCCAGACTCAAATAAGCAAACCAACAATATGCATTTTCACCTCAATTAACTAATCCTAACAGGTTCGTTATTTTAACTATGTATGCAGATTGAAGAACTCACACAAAATCAGCAAAGCAGAAAAATAAATTTAATTCTATGCAGTTTGTAATAGGGTTTTAAATGGCAACAGAAACCATGCACTCATTGTCGTTCCCATACAATATACTCCATTTTCTTCTAATCCTAAACACCAATTCCTCCAATTATTGCCACTTCCCACTAACTCTGCCTCAACTCCTCTCCCACTGCACTAAACATAGACCAGAACCCTCATTCCAGCACCAAACAGATTTCAAACAAACATAACAAAGAGATGAAAAAAGGAGTCAGAACATTGAATAAACAGATTTCAATCAAACAGATTTTAGAAACCCATATGCTATGCTCACTATAGCTCAAGGATCATGATATCCACTCAAACCAGTAAAAGCAGATTTCAAATAATCAGTTTTCAAACTAACAAACTATTGACATACTCAAAGTGTACTTCATATTATAATGCCAATCATTAAATATACAATTCAATGTTTATGTAGCCATGGACTATATGCAGGCAGTACAAGAAATAGAGAAGACAAAACTATGCAGTTAAGCTTCACCACCCTGCAATTAAGAGCTCAATTGTGTGAAGAAGGAAAAGCAAGAAATAGAACAAAAGTATTCAATCTCAAACAGTAGTCTACAAAGAAATCTCTATTTTATTCTTATGCATATACGAACTTGAACACTAATTGAACTTATACATTCAAAATACACATCTAGAGAAAATAAAAATAGTACTAAGGAACTGAAAAGTGAAGTTGTAAGATAGCAGTTTGAGCAAGGGGAACCAGCCACCAACTACAATATTGTTTTAACCATCACCATGCACTCAAAACAGATTTCAACCAATTAGATTTCATATTATAAAGGCAATAATTAAATAGACAATTCAGTAGCAGCAAGAACAAATTTACCCCAATCTCCATAGCCTCCTCATTCATATAGGTGCCATTTTTCTTCTTATGAGTGATCTTCCACATTTCAGCTCGCCCAATGTTCCTACCAGTCTCAATTTTCTATATGTTTTGAAGAAAAGTAAAATGAGCAAAAAATATATAATAGCACATTATTTTTTAGAACAAAATATAAGTAAAAAAAATACCAAATTATCCCTTCTTCTTGACAAAGCCATAGCTCCCAACTCCATGGTCACGTGTTTAAAGCAGAGAAATAACAGAATAAGCAAGAATCGGGATTTCAATAACATAATACAAAATTATACTTCCCAATTGATATTTTCAATCTCAACCAAATGCAACAGAGCACACTTAATATTACATTCATCAATAATTAACCCAATAATCAGAGCAAACAATAGGAGTCGCACATTAGTCACTAATCAAAGTGCAAACCAACCAAAACGAAATCGTAATAGAGGGAAAGAAGTGGAAGGACCTTGTCCGTGCTAGAAATGAGGAAATGCAAAGCGAATGCTCCGTGGCGACTGCTAGTGTGCTCGATTGGTTGAGGGTTTGGGCAGTGGAGAAATGGCTCGCGACGAAACCCTGTTCGACATTGTCGTCGGAGTTGCTAGAGATGTTTGACACTTTGCTGGTTCCCAATCAGTGTGGCGAAGGAAGTCCCGATCTTCGGCGACTTGGTAATCTCCACTTGCATCAACGAGTTACGAGATCTCCGGCGACGAAATCGACAGCAAGAACGGTGTGGTGGTGCGAGGTGCGAGGAGCGGAAATAGTGAGGTGTGAGGTGTGGAAACAGCATGGTGATCTCATGCGACGAGGAGGGTGGAGTCGGCGAGGATTGGGAACTGCGAGGTGTGAGAGTGGAAAATTGCGAGGTGTGAGAAGTGTGGAAACGAAACCGAGATTGGGGTTGATAGAGAGGATTTTGTAGGGTTTGTCTTACATGAGCCAGTTTTATGTTTTGTGTGTGCATTTGTCTCATTAAAATTCAATTTACTGTGCAATAAAAAAGATAGAATTAAATGAGAAGTAAATAAAAAAAAGAGTATTATGGAGGGAAAGATGGCGCCACTAGAAAACGGCATAATGTGTAATGGGAGCATAATGGCATTTTCAAATGCCATATTTTGCATACAAAATGTGGCAGTTATAGAACTGTCGTATTATGAAGCAAATTATGGCAGTTTTTTATAACCGCCATATTTACTTCAATTTTTTTGTAGTGTGAACTCATAAAGTAATTTTTATTAGTGATTTTGTTAACTTTTACAACAATTGTAAGAACTTATGGTTGACACCAATAACCCAAATCCGGAGAATTAAAACATTGTTTCTGGAACTTAGACAATCTTTGCAAAAATGTTCCCAGACATGTCAAAAATTGAGGTCTTCTCTGGTCAAAACTTTTGGTGATGACAAAAATGAATGTCTACCCTTTTAGATATGTTTGGTTGAGATTGTCCCCGCATCTTCAAAACCTGAATCTGGTACTCAAGCAAAAACAAGTCGAAGATTAGATGATGCAAACAAGACATGTCGACATACCTTACTTAGTGTGAGTGCCTTGTCTAATGAGTTATTCGATGTATATTGCTTATACAAGGAAACGAAAGCTATTTGGGATTTGTTAATTCTCAAATATACTACTGAAAACGTCGTTCCACAAATATTCATCTTAGGGAACTATTATATTTTAATTCTGTTTAATATTTTTTTTATTTAAAGATTGATTTTTATTAATTCTAATTAATTTTTCTTTTGCTTATTTTTATTTTTTTAATTTATTATTTTTTTAATGTTTAATTTTGAAATTTATTCATTTTTCTTAATATATACTTTAAAAATAAAATAGAATATTAATATATAAATATATATATATATATATATATATATATTTTATATAATATATTAAAAATTAAATAAAATAAGAAAATATATAAAATTAAAAAGTAATAAACCTTCAAAAAAAAAAAAAAAAAAATTCAAAAATATATATATATATACATATATATATATATATATATATTTTTTTTCTTTTTTTACAATATATATATATATATATATATATATATATATATTAATCTTAATTTTAAATACACTACTAAAAAAACTCATATTTCTTTCCAATTTTGTTTTGAAAATTTTTTCGTAGGAAATACTTACAAATTTTGTTGAGAAAAAAAAATTGCAAGAAATTGCTACCAATTTTCTTGCAAAATATATTGTATAAAACATTTTTCGTATCAAATTTTGTAGAAAATACTTTTAAATTTTATAATTTTGTAAGAAATGATTACCCACGAAAGAATTACCTGCGAATTAAAATTCTTAGAAAAAATGACAGAAAAATATTTTCTTGCAAATTTTCTTGACAAATTTGTAAAAAAAATTCCATGTAATATGAGAATATATAGTAGTGATGTATTAAAAAAACATTATAAAAATTAAAAAAAAGGAAGATTAAAAATACAATAAAAATTATATATATATATATATATATATATATTCTAGAAATCTCGTTACCGAATTTTGAAATTCGATATTTGTATGGGTGAGGGTGCTGGTAAAAAATATGAAAGTTATTTCAAGTATTTTGAAAAAAGTGGATAATGAAAAGAAACTTGGAGACGCAGGGAGAAAAGGAAGTTTCTCCTTGCACCCCAAACTTTCTCTTGTACCTCCAATATTACCCTTTTGACCCTAATCAAAAGTATGAAACGGATTCCAAAATCCGTTTTATAAATTTTCATGTTTTTTACGAAATGGATTTCGAAATCCGTTTCAGAAAAGTATGAAACATATTTCAAAATCCGTTTCACAAAAAAAATTAAAATTTATGAAACAGATTTCGGAATCCGTTTCAGAAAAGTATGAAACGGATTCCGAAATCCATTTCTAGGAAAAAAATTAAAATTTGTGAAACGGATTTCGGAATCCGTTTCAGAAATGTACGAAACGGATTCCGAAATCCGTTTCACAAAAAAAAATTAAAATTTGTGAAACAGATTTCAGAATCTGTTTCAGAAAAGTATGAAACGGATTTCAAATTCCGTTTCAGAAAAGTATGAAACGGATTCTGAAATCCGTTTCTAGAAAAAAAATTAAAATTTGTGAAACGGATTTCGGAATCCGTTTCATACTTTTCTGAAACAGATTCCGAAATCCGTTTCACAAAAAAAAATTAAAAATTGTGAAACAGATATCAGAATCCGTTTTAGAAAAGTATGAAACGGATTCCGAAATCTGTTTCTAGAAAAAAAAAATTAAAATTAAAAACGTGGTTGTCGTTGATGTCGCTGAGGGAGGGGTCGAAGGTAGTGTCGAACTCGACGGCGAAGGAGGTTGAGCTGGGGGAGGGTTGGGGGAGGCCCATGGAGAGGGCGGGGAAGTGGGTGGAGGAGGCGAAGAGAAAGGCGAGGCCTTCGCCGAAGGGGCATGAGGAAGAGGAGAGGATGGAGAAGGAGAAGCGGGAGGAGAAGGAGGCGATGGAGTTAGTTTGGGAGTCAAGAAAACAGAGGGTCAAAAGGATCATTATTAGGGATACAGAAGAAGGTTTGGGAGTGCAGGAAGAAGTCTCCGGAAGAAAAAACCAAAATATAAGAGGGAGTGTAGTCAACATGGTTTAGGGTTTAGGGTTTCTAACCTAGAAAAAAAGGGAGCGGAATGGATGAAAAAAAAAGGGAGGAGTAGAACTTGTTGCTGTAAAGGCCACTCTTGAAGGTAAGTTCCGTCACTTCGGCTTCATTCTCTTCTTTTACCCTTGGGGTAAATAAACCCTATATGATCATTACTTAGTAGGATGCATGTGATTTTTGTTCTCCGCATTTTTTTTTTCTTATCGTGAGATGTTACCCGGGGAAGAAGAAGGAGAACATGGAAGATTTGGTCCTTCGTTTCTCCCTGTCTTTCTCAGGAATGCCTATGTTTTTGTGTGCCCTCATGCTAGATTCTCCATAAGCAATTCATAATGGTTGCTTGGTTATCAGAATATTATGTCCCTGTTTTCTACAAAATTGAAATAGCTACAAGTCAAACGTGTAATCTGGTTATCTTGGTTTACTTTGTGGTTTACTTCATAGATATATTCTTGTGGCTGTTCTCTGTAAGTGTGAGTTTTTTTCTTCTTTTTAGTATGTATTATGAGCTCTTTTTGTATTGATGGCGATTCTGATCAGTTGTGTAACCTAGCTAGATTTATTTGAGGCATTGATAAAATAATAACATGTTTGTTTTCTTTTGAAAATGAGTGAAATATGCATAGATAGTTTGGTTAGGAGTACAACTTTTTAGAACTGGTTCTGCAAAATTACGAAGACCAGCTAGATGAACATGTGGTTCACTGCAAGAATGCATAATCTGTATTACCGACACTTTTACTCATTGGACTAACTATCACGCGCTGAGCCAGCTTATCAAAAGTGGTGCCAAGAGATATGCTTGTTAAGCGAGTAAAAGAATGGCTGAGCGAAAATGAAAATATCAAAAATCTGAGAACGAGGTGTGGACTTGACTCGCTTGGTGAATTTTTAAAAGTTTAGTCTTAATACTCTATCACTGGATGAGCCTGCGCTTCATTGAGCGGAGAAGTTTTATGTGAAAAGAAAGAACATCAATGACATATTTTGGCTAGACGACTAATGTAGTCATTGGACGAGTTTCACGTTGGTGGAAACTTGCTAAGCAAGGCATTCGTTTGTTGAGCAAGAATCTTATTTATGAATGTGTAATCTAGTACGTTAAAAGGTTACTTGCAATTTATTTTTTCATAAATCATTCTAAAATATTACTATTAGAAACATATTTTCATAGTAGTTATCTCATTAAACTCGTAACATATACACTTTCAACAAGTACCATTGGCTTATTGCCATTAAATAATAACATAATTTTAATTATATCTCTGGATCGTAATCATTTGAATTAGTATTATGAGTTGATGCATATGATCGATGTAGTGATGTAAATAATTTGAATATTCGCATTATAATTTTAACATGATTGAAGGAATATGATACCTTAACAATTAATTTTTGGCTTAATTACTAATTTGGTTCCACAATTTGTTAGTTTGATTTATTTTGATCCTCTTATTATTTTTTTTTCAATTTGGTCTTTTAATTATTTAAGAAGGTCCAATTTAGTCCTTTTCGTGTCCGTACATGTCATGGGTCATTTTGTAGAATTTTAATTAATTAATTAATTAATTTATTATTGTTTTATATTTAAAAAAAAATTAACTGCCACGTGTCAGACCATGTTCATGACACGTGTCAATTCATAAATTTTTTTAATTAAAAAAACTGTCACATGGTAGGTTATGATTGTACCACGTATCAAGCTAATAGTGGATGTTTTCAATTTAGTCTTTCTATTAACAATTTTGATTCAATTTTGTCTTCTCCAATTTGAAATCAAATTAAGCTTAATTATAACTTATATATATATATATATATATATATATATATATATATATATATATATATATTACTCTACCTAACTATTCAAATTATTTTGTTTTTTACATGTGTAAAAAATTACAAGTGAAAAAATGTAAGAAATGAAATAATATGAGTATCTAGGGAATGATCTGATGTATAAATGATAAAAAAGTATTTTAACATGAATATATAACATGTATATATAAATTGTAATTAAGCTTAATTATTAATTTGGTATCAAATTGGAGAGGACAAAATTGAATCATTAAAAAAATGAATTAAATTGAATCAAAATTTTAAATAGAGAGAATAAATTTGTCATGTAACATTTTTTTAAATAAAAAATAAAAAATAAAAAAATAAAAAAATAAAATTTCACAAATTGACATGTGTACACATGATAGTTTAATTTTTTAATTAAAAATAATTTATAAATTAAAAAAATTTAAAATACAAAATGATACGTGACATGTATGAACACGATGTTAACGTCAACTAACAGAAAATACCAAATTGAATTTTTTAAAGAATTAAAGAACTAAAATGAACCAAACTAATAAATTAGAGAACCAAATAAGTAATTAAGCCTTATTTCTTTTTTTCTTTTTTATGATCATGCTTTGTAAAATATTAAAGTTGAATGTACGAAACTAGTTAAATGTTTTTCATCATACAAACATGATATATCATCGATCAAATATTAAGCAGCATTTACCAACACCATAGAACAAATAAAAAACCGAGCAAACCGTCACCATTTGACAATATGTACCATTTGTGTAGTTTGACTACCTTTTATTAGAGTGTCCTTGTTGCCAAATCAAGATCTACTTTATACGTAAGTATCGCAATCAAGATTCCGGCGAGACGGCAAAAATAATTTAAAAATAGTACAGAGAAGTCGTCACCATAATTTATTATGGAAAACTATAAAAAAACTTTATAAACAATGGTCTTTGAAACCAAATTTGGATTTGAGAGTTGGTTACGTGTGAAGAAGGTATTAGCACCCCACAACACCCGTCTTAAGACGGTTTTGTCTTTAATTAAGTGTGCAAAATAGAATTTGATGTTTAAAATATTTATTGTTCCCTAAAAAATCAAACAAAAAAAAAATACATACAAAAATAATAGAGATTAAAAACAAAATTATGTTTTTATTTTTTTTGGCCTGACGAGAATTGTACCTCGCTCCTACGTATTTCCATTTGGAAAATCAGGATAACGTAGTTCTCTTAAAAAAAATAAAAATGTTGTTTAATGTTATTATTATTTTCTAAATTTTATATATATATATATATATATATATATATATATATATATATATATATATATATATATATATATAAAGAGAATCCGAGATTCCACATGATAAAAGATTTAGTTATCAAGCAAATCCGAGACTTGACATGATATTAAAAAATAATTTTTATAATTTTTATTTATTAATATTATTTAAAAAAAGAATTAAAAACTTATGAAGGAACATTTTGATTACTAAGCAAGTCCGCGACTTGACATGATATTCAATACTCATATAAAAGAAATAATACAAATTTTATTTATTTATTTATTATTGTCCTTTATAGAGAGAATTAAAGCCTACACAAGATTTTTTTTTATCAAGATAAATGACATTCCAAATAAAAGAAAAGCGAAGGATTGAGCATATCAATTACAAACCCAAAATCATCTAATGTGCGAACCCCAAACACATTTAATCATACAACAGATCAATCGATCATACATATGATATTATAAGAGAATCATGAATACATATTAGGAGCAAATAAAATTTACCTTAAGGAGACCCCTTTTGTGTGTGCTCTGGTAATAAAAAAGGAGAGGGGTTTTTCGAATTTTGTTTTGTCTGTGTCTTGCATTGGAGAAGTTTTGTGCTTATATTGGCACCTTGGAAGTACCACTGAAATCCTAGCCTTTAATTATAAATAAAATATATAAGGAAGGAATTTGTCTTGATGAAACATATTATAGAGCAATTACATTGTTGCATAATATCCATGATATTGATTATAATTATTAACGAAAATATTGCCTGTAATTACTAGAATTATATTTTTCGTCACATAAAGATCGTGATCAAATCATAACATATTATTCGTATAATTGATTCTAGTTATTACCTGGAATATTTTCTTCTAACTATTAAAATCGTATCATTTTCTAAAAAGCATTATTATCGGGCACATTTGCTTCTAATTAAAATAATACCTTCCCTGAACAAAGCAAAGAGACACATCACATAAGTGTAAATGCAAGATATTTATTCAAATTATTATAAAAAAATATTGCTCCTAATATTACATCCTTCTATAAAGAAATTATAAAACGTCCTTTTTTGACATGTCATGTGAAGAGTGTAAATAGAAAACAGTGGAGGTGAAAATATGTATAAAACATTTAGACTCATGAAAATGGTGTGATAATTAAAACAATTTAGATTCTCCCTTATTTTTCTTTTCTTCTTTTTTTTTTCTTTTTTTTTGTTTCATGGTAGTATTAAAGTTAAAAAACCTACCATCAATCAAAAACATATTTTTTATTATTTTATTTTATTTTATTTTATTTATGTATTATTATTATTATTATTTT
>Ga0214545_1012703_pt1 | contig 10840 bp, 10 predicted proteins | sample CNSS4metaG_FD_160064 | JGI IMG/M metagenome (GOLD analysis project Ga0214545, IMG submission 160064) | Root nodule microbial communities from cowpea collected in UCLA plant growth center, Los Angeles, California, USA - CNSS4 | ecosystem: Host-associated > Plants > Roots > Nodule | place: USA...
AAACCAACCAAATTATATATACACAAAATTCATATAAAAAAACTTCCATGAATAACGTACAAATCCAACAACAGATCTTAGTTTAACCTCGTAAACCCACATGTGAGGAACACCATTGGAACACCACTAGGAGGATGGGTTGGCTCACAAAACAAAAATAATTAAAATCAAACTCAAAAAATGGAAAAATAATAAAAATAAAACTTCTTCATATTGATTTTTCATCCTTTTGCTTGAGAACTTCGTTTTGGATCTTCAAAAATCTTCGATCTTCTTTTTAATAGAAGAAGAAAACCTGAAAGAACAGGGGAAAAGAAGAAGCTTCAAAGAGAAGCTGAGAGTGTGAGGAAGAAAGAGTAGAGGAGAGAGAACGAAGAAAAGAAGTGTAGCAGAGTGGTAGGTGAGTGTGTGAGTGGTGCTGAAGCTTTTGGAGAAAAGTTAAGAACCTGAAAAACAAAACAAAAAATTATGAAAACGAAGTAGAAACACACAAAAAATACATTCAAACAACAACACATACATGAATACATATGGAAGATGAAGAAGAAACTAAAAAACACTTGAAAGTTATTACCTTTTCTTCACCTAATAATAGGTCTACGAAACTCCTGAAAAACCAAAAAAGGTTTATGAAAATGAAACTGAAACAACAAAAAACACCTTCAAACAACAACACGGGTAACAATGCATATGAAAAAAGAAGAACACAAAAAAAAAGATCGAAAGTTATTACCTTTTGATTAGCCAAAAATAGGTTTCGAAACACCTGGAAAACCAAAAAAAGGTTTATAAGATAAAATCGAAACAACAACAAAAATACCTTCATACACATATGTGTTGGGTTACGTTGGTAATAGTTAGAGAAGCAAACACTTAGCTTGGCGGTGAAAAGGAAGAAGAAGCTTTAAAGAGAAGCTGAGAGTGTGAGCAAAGAGAACAAAGAAAAAAAGTGTGGCAGAGTGGTAGGTGAGTGTGTGAATGGTGCTGAAGCTTCTGGAGAAAAGTTGAGAACCTAAAAAACAAAAAAAAAGGTTTATCAAAACGAAATAGAAACGCACAAAAAATACATTCAAACAACAATACATGCAACAATACATATGCAAGATGAAGAAGAAACTAAAAAACACTCGAAAGTTATTACATTTTCTTCACCTAATAATAGGTCTACAACACCTGAAAAACCAAAAAACGCTTACCAAAATGAAACTAAAACAACAAAAAACACCTTCAAACAACAACACGAGTAACAATGCATATGAAAAAAGAAGAACAAAAAAAATCGAAAGTTATTACCTTTTGATAGCCAAAAATACGTTTCAAAACACCTTGAAAACCAAAAAAAAATGTTTATAAAATGAAATCGAAACAACAACAAAAATACCTTCATACACATCTGTGTTGGATTACGTTGGTAATAGTTAGAGAATCAAACACTTAACTTGGCAGTGGAAAGGAAGAAGAAGCTTCAAAGAGAAGTTGAGAGTGTGAAGAAGAAAGAGTAGAGGAAAGAGAACGGAGAAAAGCAGTGGGGCAAAGTGGTAGATGAGTGTGTGAATGGTGCTGAAGCTTTTGGAGAGAAGTTGAAAAGATTTACTTTTGGGTCGCGTGTTGAAGCCCAACAATTAAACCTTCAAGGACGAAAAAACCAAAGAAAATGACACGTGTCAAAAACTTAGAAATGGGTATTTAGGTAATATCCAGAAGAGAAAGTTACCAAAAAACCTAGAAATTGGACAGGTGTCACTCGTTTAAGTTAGGGTATTTGGGTCTTTTCCAGAGGTCATTGTTTTCTTATATTTTAGATTTGTATGATTATTTAATTTAATAAAACACCAAACTTCAGCCCAATTACATACATTCATGAAGCTAGTGGACCAAACACCCTTTATACTGTTTTGTTTGGTTTCTATCGGTTTACGTTTGTACTTTCTCAACTGCTCCCCAAAATACTTTAAAATATATTTTAACTATAATTACTGATTTGGTATTCCAATTTTTTTTTAAGTTTAATTTGGTCTTCATATTTTTTATTTGTTCAATTTAGCACTCCCAATTATCTAAAAGGATTCAATTTGGTCATCTCCGTTAAGTTGGAATTAACACCGTGTCCGTACAAGACACGTGTCAAGCTGTGGAATTTGGTCATCTCCGTTAAGTTGGAGTTAACACCATCTCCGTTAAATTGGTCATCTCCGTTAATTTTTATAAACTGTCACATGCTAGTTTATCGTCGTGCCACGTGGCAGCTTACAATCATGACACATGACAGTGGTAATAGTTGTTTTCAATTTAGTCCTCTATTTAAATTTTTGGTTCAATTTTAAAAGGATCCAATTTTGTCTTCTCCAATTTGAGACCAAATTAGTAAATAAGCTTAATTACAACTTATATATACATATTACAATCACTTTTTTTAATCTATACATCAAATCATTTCACCTAAATACTTAAATTATTTTATTTTTTACATTTTTTACCTTTGTAATTTTTTACACTTGTAAAAAATAAAATAATTTGAATATTTAGATGTAGTGATTTGATGTATAAATTCAAAACAATTATTTTAACATGTATATATAAGTTATAATTAAACTTAGTTACTAATTTGGTCTCAAATTGGAAAGGACAAAATTGTATCGTTTTAAATGTTGGCAAAAAGAAGGAAGTCGAGTGATTTTGAATGATGATCAAGCACTAATGAAGACAAAGTGTTCAATTATGCAAATGTTATCTTGTAAAATAAAATCAGTGTATTGTAGAATAGTTTAATTAAACTTAGAATCAGCAGCATGGCATTCGTCTTTCTAGAAGGTTTCTTATTTTTAGAAAAACTACAGTGATAATCGATTATCACTATTGATAATCGATTATCTGTGCAGAACTTGTATTTTTCGAAAACCTACTGGAATAATCGATTATCTCCTGAAATAATCGATTATCCTGTTCAAAATTTGCTTTTCAGGAAACCTACTGGAATAATCGATTATCCTTAGTGATAATCGATTATCCTTGGCAGTTGGAACATAACGATTCAGTTTTTAACTTAAATTTTGAAAACTCTATTTAAGGAACTGCAGTTCAACTTCAAAAACACCTTTTTAAGATTCAGAGTTCTTTGGCTGTGACTGCAAAGTGTTGCTCTGTGAGATTCTTAAAGAAAGCTTTGAAAAACCTAGTGTGAGTGAGTGATAACTTTTTCTAAGTGAGTTCTTAGAAGATTGAGTGTTGTGTTGTTGCTAGGAAAGCTGGTCATCCTCTGTGAGATTCAGGAGGAGTTCTGTTCATCTCTTGTGGTTGTTCAAGAGAGGTGTTTTCTAATCTTTACTCTTATATAATCTGTTGTAATTTGATTATTATAGTGATTAAGTTAATCTCTTTGTTTAAGAGATTAGCAACTGGACGTAGGGTCTTTTGATCTGAACCAGTATAAATATTAGTGTGCATCTTCTTCCATTAAACTCCTTATTTATCTGCACTTGCATTTAAAGTAACTATTATTTTAAGTTAATTAATTAAATTTTGAGAAAAATTTTAAAACCTGACAAGATTTTTAAAAATCCAATTCACCCCCCTCTTGATTTTTGACCATTGCTTAGTCATTCCGCTGCGAGATACCAACAAGTCTTCTCCATCCTTTCAAGATCCTCATCCTAAGTGTCTTCAAGACTTGTCTATAATCTTAGTTGAATCCAAAGATGTTTTTCAAGATCCCCCAAAAGGGACTTCCACCTCTAAAAGGCATAGAACCTCAATTTGACTTCGTCCAAGGATTATTTGTGCCTAATAGGCCAGCCTATAGGACAAATCCCGAGGAGTCCAAGGAGATCCAAAAACAAGTCAATGAGTTGTTAGAAAAGGGATGGGTGCAACATAGTATGAGTCTTTGTGTTATGTCCGTGATCCTAGTTCCAAAGAAGGATGGAACATGGAGAATGTGTATAAATTGTAGGGCCATTAACAACATCACCATTAAATATATGCACCCCATCCCTAGGTTAGATGATTTACTTGATGAGCTTCATGGTGAACCATCTTTTCAAAGATAGATTTGAAGATTGGTTACAACCAAATAAGAATAAAAGAAGGAGATGAGTGGAAAACATCCTTCAAAACCAAATTTAGGTTGTATGAATGGCTAGTCATGCCTTTTGGTTTGACTAATGCACTAAGCACTTTCATGAGGCTCATGCATCATGTGCTTAGACTTTACTTAGGCAAATTTGTTGTGGTCTATTTTGATGACATACTCGTCTATAGTGTCTCTAGAAAGGACCAATTCCAACAATTAAGAAGTGTGGTAGAGACCCTAAGGAAGCAATCTTTATATTGTAACATGGATAAATGCGTCTTTGGTATGGATCATGTGATTTTCCTTGGGTTCAAGATTAGCAAACATGGAGTCCATGTGGATCAAGAGAAAGTTAGGGCCATCAAAGATTGGCCCACACCTAGGAATGTGAGTTAGTTAAGGTCTTTTCATGGGTTGGCTAGCTTTTATAGGAGATTTGTGCCTAATTTTAGCACCATAGTCGCACCTTTGAATGAGTTGGTTAAGAAGGGTTTTGACTTCAAGTGGGATTTTGATCAAACAAAGGCCTTTGAAACTTTAAAAGAAAAATTGATCAAAGCACCACTCCTAGTCCTACCTAACTTTTCCAAAACCTTTGAAATAAAGTGTGATGCCTCCAATGTAGGCATTGGGGTCGTGCTCCTCCAAGAGGGCCATCCCATAGCCTACTCTAGTGAAAAGCTCAAGGAAAGTAATCTCAACTACTCTACCTATGATAAAGAGTTTTATGCTCTTGTAAGGACCTTGCAAACTTGACAACATTATCTTCTATCTAAAGAATTTGTGGTCCATAGTGATCATGAATCTCCTAAGTTTTTTAAGAGCCAAGGCAAACTTAACAAAAGACATGCAAGGTGGGTTGAATTTCTAGAGCAATTCCCCTATGTGATCAAACACAAACAAGGAAAAGCCAACATTGTGGCGGATGCGCTATCAAGAAGGCACACTATCCTTTCCATGCTTGAAACCAAGTTTCTTAGTTTTGATCATATTAAGGAATTGTATGAAAAGAATGAGGATTTCACACCTATCTATAGTGAATGCCACTAAGGGGCAAGCAAAGACTTTTATCTCTTTAGTCAATATCTTTTTAAAGGTAACAGACTTTGCATCCCCCAAGGTTCTCTAAGAGCACCACTCATAAGAGAAACATATGAGGGAGGCTTAATGGGTCACTTTGGAACAAACAAAATTCTTGAGGTCTTAAAAGAACATTTTTATTGGCCTCACATGCACAAACATGTTGATAGGCATTGCAAATCTTGCATAGCATGCATGAAAGCCAAGTCCAAGCTTCAACCTTAGGCCTTTACACTCCCTTACCCATCCATTCCATGCCTTTGATAGACATTTCAATGGATTTTGTTCTAGGGCTCCCAAGGACAAGAAAGGATAGGAATTCCATCTTTGTGGTAGTGGATAGATTTTCTAAAATGACCCACTTTATTCCATGCCACAAAGTTGATGATGCAACTCATATTGCCAATCTCTTCTTTAAGGAAGTAGTGAGACTTCATAGCATACCTAGGACCATTGTAAGTGATAGAGACACAAAGTTCTTGAGCCATTTTTGGAGGACCTTATGAGGAAAACTTGGAACCAAACTCCTATTTTCCATCACTTGTCACTCTCAAAGTGATGGTCAAACCGAGATGGTAAATAGGACTTTGGGTCAAATGTTAAGGTGCATGATAGTTCACAACACTAGGGAATGAGAGGAATCATTCTACCACCTCCCATTCTCCCTTTGAAATAGTGTATGAGTTTAACCCTTTGACTCCTCTAGATTTTCTTCCCCTTCCCACTCATGAGGCATGGACTTGCCAAGATGGGAAAGCAAAGGCTAAAATGATCAAAGACTTGCATGCTCAAGTCAAGGACACCATTAAAAGGAAGGTGAAGAAGTATCAAGGGTTGGAAGCAAGGGAAAGAAGGAAGTCCTTTTCAAGGAAGGAGATTGGGTATGGCTTCATTTGAGGAAAGAAAGATTTCCTACTCAAAGAATGTTCAAACTTCTTCTAAGAGGGGATGGACCTTTTCAAAGAGGATCAATAATAATGCTTATGAGTTAGACTTACCTTCAAGTTACAACATAAGAAACTTTTTCAATGTAAGTGACCTCTCTCCTTTTGATATAGGGCTTAAGAATTTGTGGTCGAATTCTCTCCAAGAGGGGGAGGATGATGAAGATGTGAGCACCTCATCAAGTTCTAAGGATGCCCACCCTAGGAGGATCATTAGGAGCATGACAAAAGGAAATGCATTATCCTCGTTATCTTTATTTTGCATTACTCTAGCTTCAATTCTGGTTAACTATTTTTGGTTGACTTGTTGACTCAAAATTAGCTTAACCTTAAATCAACATGTTAATGTCATTTATTTGCTTTTTTAGGAATAAAAGAGGGAAGGACCACATAGGATGACACTTGGCGCATAAAGGAGGAAAAAGAAGGAGCAAAACCTTCTAGAAGCATCTAGAGAGGGGGCGACCCACATGCCTTGGACACCACTTTGTGTTTCAACCTTTTTGTGTGCGCATTCCTCTTTAGGGAATGGATTTCTTTCAAGCCTTATCTTATCTTGACAAGTGGCGGCATACATCACTCATCTTCAAGGTTGTCATGGCTTCTTCTAGCCTAGCCTTGTAGTGGCGTGATCGCCCCATCCACTCCATTTTCCTTTGTTTTTCATTTTAAGTTTCTTCCCTTCTTTGTTTCGATTTTCACTCTTGAATGTGTTTCCTTTTGGTTTTTCAATTATAAGCAATCCATTCTTCTCTTTTCTAGAACCTTGGAAAGGAACCTTCACATTTAGATAGCTTGCTATCTTAATGTCCAGTGGGGATTTCCTTGGTTTTCTTAATCAATCATAATCATATTAACAAATCTTAAAAAGGAACAAGATAATCCTACATCATAAGGCTTCTTGCCAGAAGAATTTTGCTGTTGAGAAAGATCCACCCACTATCTTTCTCTTAGGGCAAGTATTGACATGTCACCTTGGCTTATTACAAATGTAGCATCTTTTCTCCTTCATCCTCACACCTACTAGCTTAAGGCAGCTACATTTGTAATGTGCATCGCCACACTTGAAGTACTTACACCACCCAAAGTAGACTGTTGGTGGTTTATTATAAGGTTTTTTCTATTGTTTACTACTTGAAATACTTCCCTTCAATGTCTTGATAACACGGATAGGGTCAACCTGAAGTTGTTCCATTGTCTTTGCATTTTTCCCCAAAATTGGTGATGTGTTCCCCATTTACACAAGGGTTGACTTAAGATCTTTAGGGTTAGAACCTTGTTGGAAACTTAGGGTTTGTTCACTTGAGTGGATAGATTTGAGGGAGAGGGAGTAGATGAGTTTGAGTGGATTTGAGAGTGAGATGTGCCTTGTTTTTTTTAAGGGATTTAGAGGTGATTGTGAGTGAATTTGGAAGAAAAGTTTGTGAGTGATTTAATTGATGTGATAGATTAAAAAATGTTTTAATAGATGTATAAAATAGATTACCATATTGCCCTTTATGTAATAAGTAGTGTAAATTAGTATTTGTAGAGTTACAAATTTTTTTTAATTTTTTTTACTACTACAATTGAAAGAAATAAATTATAAAAATTAATGAAATCATTTATCTTTTTCATAGCATATTGTAAAAAATGTTACAAAACAATTGTGGAAGGAATTTTATTTTAAATAATATTGGAAGAATTTCACTCTCCAAGTTCACTAGATCTGTTCCAAGCAGCAAAGGATCGAATCTACCTTGTTGGGATCGGTTCCGATGAACCATGGATCGATCCACTCTACACTCAAACTTCTAGGATTGGATCCAATGAACCATGGATCGATCCACTCTACACTCAAACTTCCAGGATTGGATCCAAAGACCCGTGGATCGATCCCTTTTGTGGATTGCAACAGCTTGCATCATGAAATCATGAACAACACAACTTTATGCATGTATTTGCTCTCCATTATTGACCAACATTTTCTCCTCCATTACCATTCATAATCACATTTCATCATATGATCCACACACCAACGTACCAAGCTCTACATTGCTATATATAACACATGAATAAATCGTGAGACCCGGGGTAAAATAATCATTGCTGCAGTCATCTCATCAAATCTTCTTTACATCCAAGAGATTACAAAATAGATAGATTCCTCAAATCACTACAATCACTCGCTCTTGAATCAACCCAAATGAACGTTGTTGTCACCTGCTAATCCATCTTCTGCTTTCGTTTCAAACAAAAAATCATTTGAAGCGAACAGACCCTTAGTGAAAAGTTGGATTAGAAAGAGGTGGAAGTTCCAATTTGTCCATAATTGTAAAAACATCAATATCTTTCATTGTAGAACTCTGATTGGCATGATTCCAAAACGGGGTGAAAGTTCAACGTTTTGAAATACAATTTTGGCTTAAGAAACACTAATTTTGGACGAGTGGAATGAGAGTTATGACTATAAGATAAATATGGACAAAAGTGATTTTTCTACTACTTGTCACCCACAAACTAATGGTCAAACTGAAATAGTCAACAGAACTTTAGGCACATTACTTACGATTGTCTTAAAGAAAAATCTTAAGTCTTGGAAAGCATGTTTGCCTCATGTTGAGTTAGCTTACAATAGGGTTGTCTATAACACAACTAATTATTCACCTTTGAGATTGTATATGTATTTAACCCTTTAACTCATCTTGATTTGCTACCTATGTCTAACATTTCCACGTTTAAGCATAAAGAAACACATGCTAAAGCTGACTATGTGAAGAAGTTACATGAGAAAGTGAGGGGTTAAATTGAAAGGAAAAATGAAAGCTATGCAAGGCAAGCTAACAAAGGTAGAAAGAAGGTTGTCTTCCAACCTGGAGATTAGGTTTGGGTGCACATGAGAAAGGAAAGGTTTCCAGAACAAAGGAAATCAAAGCTTCAACCAACGGGGAATGGTCCATTACAAGTGCTTGAAAGAATCAATGACAATGCTTACAAAATTGATCTGCCTAGTTAGTATAATGTTAGTTCCACCAACAATGTGTCTGACTTATCTCTTTTTGATGTAGACGGAGAATCTGATTTGAGGATAAATCCTTCTCAAGAGGGAGAGAATGATGGAGATGTGACAATGAACAAGGGCAAGGATCCACTTAAAGAACTTAGAGGACCAATGACAAGGGCTGACTTAGGATCCTTAGGAAAACCTTTAGGGAACTTGGAAACTTAGTGAAAAGGTGGATTAAAAATATGTTGAGATTCTCGTTTGGACAGTATATTGGAAACGACGATAACTCGAGCTGTAGAACTCTAATTGATGTGATTCCAAAACGAGGTGAAAGTTCACGTTCTAAACTATAATTTAGCCTTAAGAAATACTAACTTTGGATGCGTGGAACGAGATTTATGATTGTAAGATAAATCTGGATAGAAGTGAGTTTTTGATTTCGGGTGAAAGAATGTGAATATGAAAGGTCGAAGGAAAGAATCATTCTTTCCAAGGGAGGCAACACACAAAGGAGGGGGGAGTCCTTTGATACAACCAAAGGTTATTGAATTACTCAAGAACTTAGGACAATCATTCTCACTAAAATAAAAGAGATACACTCTAATTTTCTAAATAAAACTCAACTTATCTTCATTGATAAAATGGTTCATCTTATATAGAAGCTTTAACCACTAGAATTACAAAAGACACATAAATTGCAATTATATCCCACTTAAAGTTATTAATGATCCCACTACTTAATGGTTGATTGTAACTGAAACTATGGCAACCCCAAAGTCACCCAAAAAGCATTCAGTTATACATCCTGATGAAGGATTATGTTGTTCCTTTTTTAAGATGATTGAATATGTTGTGAGTTGATTAAGAAAGCTAAGTGAAATCGCCACTGGACATTAAGATAGCAAGCTATCTAGATGTGAAGGTTCCTTTCACAAAGCTCAAGAGAAGAAGATGATGGATTGATTCAAAACAAAAAGGAAATGGAAAGCACATAAACCATAGAAAACTAAGAACAATTAAAGGAAGAAGAAAACATAAAATGGAAAGGAAAGAAATGGTAAAAATGTGAGAAGCACGCCACTACAAGGCTAGGCTAGAAGCCATGACAACCTTGAAGATGAGTGGATGTGTGCCACCACTTGCTATGCAAGATAAGGCTTAAAATTATTCACTCCCAAGGGAGGAAACTATCACAAATGGTTGAGACACAAGAGTGTTTTTACTTCAAAATGTTCAACCCTTTTACAAGTGGTAGAGCACCCCTTAGATAGAAGATTTTAGGGGCCTCTAAGAAAATAAAAGATACTTAAGGATGTCTCTACAAAAACCTAACCCTAGCTTCTAGAAACTAGGTCAAATAAGGTTACAAAATGAGAGACAAAAGAGCTAACTATGGTGTGTGCAAGGCTAATTTCGTTCTAGCACTAAAGGAGACCAAGAAGGTGTCTCATATGTCTCCAAAAGTGGTCAAAGTGTGCTAAAAACAAAGGAGACCAAAGGTACATAGGTACATAGTCTTCTTAAGCATATGTCTTCATCCTTGGTTGGGGGAGGATTTGCACCTCCTTTTTATGAGCTCTTGTTCCATCCTTTCTAAAGGTATTAACCCTAGCTTTGGTTAGGCCATCTTTATATTCTAGGCTACTCTTCCTTTCTTGTTTGTGCTTTGGGTCTTCCTTTTTGGCTTGAGAAGAGAAGGAAGGGTGATGCACATCTTGCTTTGGAAGAAGTTTTTTGTAGGCAAGTAACACCTTGGTGAAA